>Ga0180432_10000116_pt1 | contig 119139 bp, 83 predicted proteins | sample SS_ome_10_FD_132414 | JGI IMG/M metagenome (GOLD analysis project Ga0180432, IMG submission 132414) | Hypersaline lake sediment archaeal communities from the Salton Sea, California, USA - SS_1_MS_2 metaG | ecosystem: Environmental > Aquatic > Non-marine Saline and Alkaline > Hypersaline >... | reverse complement strand
TATCGTAAGTGCGCGTGAAGTCGGTGTCGCCGTCTTGTTGGTCGTTGTTGTCCTCCGGGGCGACCTCGATGGTGACGCCGTCGTTGGGCGTGGAATCCACCGTCAACTGCCGCGTGGCGGGCACGACCTCGGTGCCCAGCAGCAGGGCGAAGTCATCCAGATAGGCGTCGCCGCTGGCCAGCGCGGCCTGCCAGCTGAAGCCGCCCACGACGACCGCCACCGAGTCCGCGTCCCAATCCTCGGGGTCGCTGTCGTCCTGGATGATGTCCTGGACGACCCAGTCGCCGTTGGCCGTGTCCTCGGAGCGGAAGTAGCCGTTTATGCTGATGTAGAGCGTGTCTTCGGACGAGTCGTAGGAGAAGTAGAACGTGCCGTCCGTGTCGCCCCGGGCGATAACGTCGTCGAAGATGTCGATGGCGCCGGTCTCGCCGAACGGGCCGACGTAGGCGCCCTCGCCGCCGTCATTGTAACCCGCACCGTTGATGATCATCTTGTCCATCGGGTTGACGATGCCCAGCTGTACCTCGGACTCAGTGCCGGACGTGTTGTCGTAGTGCCAGTCGGCCTGGAATGCGAAGTCGTCGCCCGTCGAGAGGCGCCATTTGCGCGAGGCGTAAAAGGCGTTCTCCTCGTCCGCTGTCGCCGTGGCCCTGACCTCCAGCCGCTGGTTGGTCTCTTCGAGCCAGATGTTGTCCGGGTCGAGCTCGATCTGGTACCACAGGCCGAGATTGTCGTTGTCGTTGAAGTTGTCGGTCGGCGTGCCCAGGACGGCGTCAACCGCGTCGAGGGTCACGGGCGTCCCCGTATCAGCGGCCGACTGGTTCCAGATGTCGAGGGTCCATCTGTCGCCGAGGGCGGCGCCGCCGGGGATGTCGATCTCGATGACGCCCATCTCCACGTCGCCCGAGAGGGCCGGGTCCATGTTGGCCATCCACCCGACGGTGACCCGTCCCGCCGTTGAGTTATCGTTGATGGCGGGGGCGTCAAGGGCCGCGTCGGGGATGTAGGTGATCGTCCCGACGGCGGGGGCGCCGCTCTGCGCGGTGACGTCGCAATTGAACTGCATCGTGGTCAGCTCTTCCCCGGGCTGCATGAGCAAGTAGAGCGGGACCTGAACGGTTTCGCCTGCCGCCCCGACGCCGAAGTCGATCACGAGCGTGTTTTCGTCGAATTGGCTGACGTGTGCGTCGCCGCCCGAGACGCCGGCGTCGGCCAGCGCCATGGCGGAGACGTGGGGCCGGCTCTCGGAGCCCACGTCGATCCGGTCGTAGCGCGGCCGGGCCGGGAGCATGGAGTCGTAGAACAGCTTGACGGCGTCCGCGTTGTTCAGCGCGTCGTCGCCGCCGGCCGTGGGCGGGGAATCTGCCGGGTAGTTGTCAGCCGCGTCCCAGCGGGCGGTGTCGTCGGGCGGCACGTTGCCGGATCCCCCCCCTCCGGCGGACAGGCCCAGCGACCAGTAGAAGACGTGAACTACGTCTGCGTTGTTGAGCACGCCATCGCCGAACTGGCCCGCGTCGCTGCCGGCTCCGGGGGCCACGTCGCCGACCAGGTACCAGGCGTCGAGCACCAGGATCTGCCAGGGCATGTCCGGCGGGGCGAAGATCGCGACGGGTGTCCCGTTGTCGGAGCCGGACATGTTCCGGAAGGAGACCAGATGGTAGTCGTACGACTCCGCGTCGCACGCTATGTCAACGGTCACGTTGCCCAGCAGCACGGACCCGGTCAAAGCGGGGCTGATGTCTGCCGTCCAGGCCAGCCTGATCCTGCCGGGCAGGCTGTAGTTGTCGTTCAGGTCGGGGGCCGGGATTCCAAGAGCCGGCTCGAACGAGAGCGCATCGACGGGGCGGATGTAGCTCCTGGCCGGCTCAACCCAGAAATGCAGCGACAGTGTAGTCAGCTCCACTCCGGCGGGGATGTCCAGGTTGATGGGCACGGTGACCGAGCCGCAGGGGGACCCGATCGCGTTGTCGGAGGAGATAATGACCGGGTTGCCGACCGTCAGTGTGCCCAGTGCCCCGGGCAGGACGCTGACCGGCACGCCGTTGTTGGTCGCCGACGAGCTGCCCATTTGCAGCACGTACGTAGAGCCCGCCGCGGCGGTTGACGGCACCGGCACGGAGATCGAGCCGAGCGTGAAGGTTCCGCTGACCGGCGGCGCGATGTGCCTGAGCCATCCCACTATGACTGACCCGGGCACCGAGGAACCGTCGATTACCTGCGGGCCGGGCACGCCCGGGGCCGCCGAGAACGAGACCTCCGTGACGGGGGGCGGGGCGCCGAGGTCCGGCGTCACCGCGCAACTGAACTGGAGCGTCGTCAGTTGCACGCCGGCCGGAAGCTGCACGACCACCGGCACCCGCGCCGTGGCGCCGGGACCGGCAGTGCCGTCCTCGGCGAATACGGTGGCGGAGTCTATGATCAACACGTCCCCGGACGCGCCGGTCTTGGCGTCCGCCGAAGTGGCCGTGAAGACCCGCGTCAGGGGAGGGGTGGCGACCGTTACGGTCATGTGGAGGGCCGCCAGGTCCGCCACGCCGTCCACGAAGTCGCCTGCGACCAGTTCATTCCCCGCGCCGGCCAGGCCGCCGATGGTCACGTCGGGCGCCGTGATGGTGACCGGGAAACGCCCCGCCGTGTTGTACGTGTCGAACGTGCCGATAGCGTTGTCGGCCGCGTCTCTTGCCGTCACAACGCAGACGCCGTTGACCGGCATGCCGTTGGCCTGTGTCTCGGCGATTGCGACGTCGAAGTGGTCCAGCGCTCCGCAGACCGTGAACGGGTCGTCGGACTCGTCGGTCACGTCCGTGTCGGTCGTGAAGGTGACTTTCACCAGGTACTGCGTGTCAGGGGTGGCCGGGGTCGTCCACGCAAAGGAGCCGAGGTCGTACGCCAGGGCGCCCGCGCCGGGGACGGTGGCCCAGCCTCCCCCGCCGTCGTCGGAGTATTCCAGCGCCACGGTGTCACCGGCGGTCCAGTCGGTGCCAAAGCTGTCCCACTCGATGTCAACGGTGCAGCCGGCCTCGAAGCTCTCCCCACCGTTGGGGTAGGAGATTCTCAGCGTGCGCGCTATGACCATGCCCAAGGAGGTGCCGACGTTGAGCCGCCCCCCCGTGGTGCAGAAGCCAGTGTAACTGGCGTCCACGTCCACGCCGGCCAGGATTGCGTCCCTGACTTGCGTGTGGCTCAGGTCTCCGGGTGCACCCCAGACCAGCGCGCAGGCGCCCGTCACGTGGGGCGCGGCCATGGACGTGCCCTGCATCCACTGGTAACCGCCGCCGGGATAGCTGCTGAGGATATCCGTGCCCGGGGCAAACAGCTCAACGGTGGTGGCCCCCCAGTTGGAGAACCAGGCCCGTTCCTCGGTGCGCGTGCTGGCGCCGACGGAGATGATGTTGGGGCAGTCGTAGGTGGCTGGATAGGCAGGTGTCACGTCGTTATCGTTGAGCTCGTTGCCCGCTGCTGCCACGAAGAGCACGCCGGCTGCGTTTGCGGCGTCTATCGCGTCTTTGACGGCCTGGCTGTAGCTGTAGCCGCCCCAACTGTTGTTGAGGACCTTCGCCCCCATCGCCGTCGCGTAGTCGATGGCTTCGACGGCCGCTGAAATGTAAACGTACCCCCATGCATCGCCGATCTTGCAGGCCATCAAGTCCACTTGCCAGCAGACGCCCGCCACGCCCGCGCTGTTGTTGCCCACGCCGCCTATCGTGCCGGAGCAGTGCGTGCCGTGTCCGTGATCGTCCCACGGGTCGCTGTCGCCGCCGTAGAAGTCGTAGCCGTGCACGTCGTCAACGTAGCCGTTGCCGTCGTCGTCGAGGCCGTTCCCGGCGACCTCGCCGGGGTTGGTCCACATGTTGGCCACCAGGTCGGGATGGGTGTAGTCTATGCCGCTGTCAACCACGGCGACCAGGACCGTGGACGCCGTCCTGGTGTCCCACGCGCCCGGCGCGTCGATGTCGGCGTCAGCCAGGCCGCCGCTCTGCCCCGTGTTGTGCATCCCCCACAGTTCGCTGAACCGGGTGTCGTTGGGGTAGGTGTCGAAGAGTCGCCAGCGGTAGTCGGGCTCGGCGTCGAGGACGTCCGGATTGGCTCTGATTGCCTGGAGGGCGGCCTCAACGTCCGCGCCCTGGTACTCGACGAGCTGCCAGCCCTGGCGCCCGAGCGCCCTGGTGCGACTGACCTGGAACGTCTGTGCGTCGCCGAGGGCCGCCAGTCCGGCGGCCTGCGAGCCGGGCTTGAACTTGACCAGGACGCGGCCCGGTGCGGCGGGCTGCCCGTTCACCATCACTACCGCGTCCTCGGCCGCGCTGGCTTCGCGGCCGGAAAGCGCCCCCCACGGGGAGAGAAGGATCAGACAGAACAGAGCGGCGATGCCGAGACTCCTCTTACCCGACGACTTCCCTGGAAGACCCATAGTCACGCACCTCGCTTATGTGTCAGAGCCTGCGGGCGCGGGGCCACACGGCAACCCCGCAGCCGAACCCCGGCGCACTATTAACCTGGCGTCCGCATTCTACCTGCGGGCCTTGCTTGTCTGCAAGTCCGTGGCCGGAAGCCGGCAATCCCAACTGTTGCTCCAAATGCTGGTAGCATTGTATCTGCCAGCGCGGCGTTATCAAGCGTAATCTGGCGCTCAGCAGGAGCCGCAGGCCCCCCTCCCAGCCGCAGGGCCGCCGCGCCCGCGCGGCCGCGCCGGGGACTCCTTCGGCCCGCGACTGCCGGGCGCCGGGTCGAGAAGTCGCGGGGGTGATTCCGATACTTGCAAAGCTGGACGGGGACTGCTAAAATCAGCCTTCACAATCCGGGGAGTGACCGATTCTGGCACGCCGTGAATGGTGGGGCCGGGGCCGCGCCCCCGCGAGCTCGGTTCACCACTGCCGCTGAACCTGAAAGAGGGATGGCGATCATGCAGCGAACTCCTGTTGCGAATGCGCGTCTTTACGGTGCCGTTCTGGCGGTGGCCATTATGGTGGTTGCGGCGAATGCAGCCAGTGCGCAGTGGGCGGGCGTTGGGTGGCCTAATCCCAGGGACGACTCGGCCGTTTTGATCACGGGGGGCACCACTCCCACCAACCGTCCGTTCTACTGGATAGACGCCGCCGTGGAGGACGGCGGCCACCCTGCCGGGACGGACATGGAGCTCTGGATCACAGAAAACGGGCCGGCTATGCTGGTATCGTGGCGCAGCCAGGGGATATTCACCAAGACGACAAACGGCGCGGAGGTCTTCACGTTCGACAGCAACACGGTCGTGGTGGACCGGCTGGAGCCCTGGCCCTACCCCCAGATCCCGGACCCGTTCACGGACGCGCATACGGACCCGGGGTTTCAGTACACCGGGCTACGCTCCAACAGGTTCCCGCTCTCCCTCGGTGACTACCTGTGGCGCATCAACGAGGTCGGCGGGCCCGACGGCGTCACCTGGGGCGTCCGAGTCCCGATGTGTGCGCCCACGCACACCAGCTCCGACGTGAGCGTCGGCCCCAGGTTCATCTGGGACGAGCACCCGGACGGGCTGTCGAGCTTCCCTAGCGATGGGAACCAGGGCGCCGTTGCCCAGGAGCACATGTACCTTGTGGACATGGACGAGGGGGACTCCGACTACGAGAAGAACTTGGTCATCGACAACAACCTCGTCACCGACCGGCTGGTCAAGATCTACACCGGCGGCGGCGGCCGGGCGGGCGTCCGCGAGTACTACTGGCCCGACACGAGTGACGAGGACAACAACGTTCCCTACGAGCGTCTGCTGCCGGACGGCAGGAACTATGCCTGGCGCATCCTTTACTGCGACGAGGACGGTGTGCCCCTCTTCAACGACGTGGACGGTGACGGCAGCAAGGCGGATGACGGGACGGAGCCTTTCCTGTGGGCCGATGGTCGGGACGACGACTGGCCAGGCTGGACGTTCAGCACGGTGTTCGAGGTGCCGGAGTACCGCACGGCGGCCGTCGAGTCCGTAATCATCTATCACCAGAGCATGTACGGCCTGCTGCCCCGGGACGTCACCGGCCAGTACGACAGCATCTACGGCACGCTCACGTTTAACAATGACATTGACTTCTGGCAGTTGGCGATGAGCCTGGAAGATATCCATGAGAACGTCCACCATCCGAGCGTCGAGACGGTCCGCCTGGGCTCGCAGGAGGTGGCGGCCACTTACGGCGGCCTGCACAACGACGACAGCTGGAGGGCCAGGTGCGACCCGCAGGCCCCCCACGCGGACGAGGTCACCGACTTCGACGGCTGGTACACGAAGAGCAGGTCCGAGAAGAACGACGACGACTTCCCCAACGCGAGCCAGGACGACTACGACGAGATGGTCGCGCGGGGGATCAGGACGTACCTCCAGGACGCGGCGAACGACAACGGCTTCACCACGCCGGACGATTTCGCCGACCTGGACAACCTCCAGTACGTCGTCCTGCTCGGCGAGGCGAGGCGCGTCCCGCCGAGCTTCTACTTCTACTTCTCCGGGCCCGGCGATAACTGGGTTGCCACCGACTTCTTCTACTCGTCGCAGACCGCCAGCTCTGCGGTCTCGACTCGGCCGGCCTACCAGGTCAGCCGCATCCCCATCCGCGCGGCCTACTACTACGAGACCGAGGACGGCGACGGAAACTCCTACCCGTGGCCGTCTTCCCCGCCGGTCCCGGAGGAGCCGTTGGCCACGAAGGTCCGCCAGTACGCCGCGCTGCTGAACTCGGACGCCAGGAAGAATGCAGCGTACGGGGAATGGTTCGGGCGCGCCGTGGTCGCCTCCGCCGCCACTGAGTGGGAGGAATGGTACCAGTTCTTCCCCGGCTTCACGCAGAACCTGCTCAGCTCGCGGGTGGACGCCGGCGGCGGCACGTTCAGGGACACCTTCAGCGGCATGAAGGTTCTTCCCTATAACATTTGGGGCTTGGTGGGCGACGAGCAGTTGACCCGCAACAACGTGCTTCAGCACCTGATCGACCCGCAGGAGGACGACGTCCCGGGCTTCGTTTACCTGCCCCTGTCGGGAGATGGTTGGGACCCGGCCGTCCCCGGCGACACCGCAGAACTCGATCCGACGCTGACGATAATCGAGGCGGCGGACTTCCCCGCCGACAGCTACGTGGGGATCTGGGGTGCGTCACTGCCCCACTCGAGGCGTCCGCTGATGGTCGCCCCTACCAGCCTCATCAACCGCTTCGACAACGACATCTTCGGCAACACCGCAGACCTCTCCCTGGGCCAGGCGGCGGTCCTGGCGCCCGGCGGTCCGATCGGCGTCATCGGCTTCGCCAGCGCGGACTACCAATCCAGCGTTGACTTCGAGACGGTGTACCCGGACCAGTCAACTCTGCCTACCACTTGGAGCGGCTCGGTCGACGACTATGAGGGCTACACCTATCCGGTGCTGGAAGACGGCGTGCTGAAGCTCGAGAAGGACGGAGACCCGGACGTCGCCGTGCTTGGCAAGGTCGAGTTCGTCAAGAAGCTCGCCCGCGAATACCAGAGGACCACTAAGCCCGGCATGGGCAACATCTTCAACCACGTGCTCGACGACTACATCACGGAGCACGAGGCGGATTTCCTGGCCCAGGACCGGCGGGTCGCGACCACGGCCTTCGGCGCCTGCCTGCTGGGCGATTGTGCGCTGGTCATGCCCCAGCGCCAGCCGGCGGCGAGCGATTACTCGCGGCCCGACGTAAGCGACGTCAACCCGCGTCCCCCGACCGCCGTGCCGGGCTACGAGGACACCGACCAGTACAACCTGGACGGGATGCCCATCCACAGCATCCCGCGCTACGACCCGGACGTGCCCGGCGACAACCAGGGCGTGGACGTCAATCTCCAGGTGCAGACAGACTCCCCGGTCGTGCGGGTGCGCGTGCTGACGCCCTTCCAGCAGAACATCAACTACGTGCCCGGCTGGTGGTACGACCCTCTGGGGGAACACTGGGCGTACACCGATCCGGATGCGGACGGCGACGGCGAGTGGGAGACCACGCCCGTCGTGGGCGGCACGGCCGGCTACACGTTCACCGTCTTCACGCCTTCCGTGTACCTGGTCGTGGTCCAGGCCCAGAACCCGGCCTGGCAGCAGGGGGTGGACGGGGCGGAATGGCGCTGGCTCCAGGAACGCTGGCTGTACCTGCAGGCCGTCAACACCTTCCAGCGCGATCCGGACTGCAACATCCTGGTCATGGACCAGGACCAGCCGGACCGCCACTACCTGAACGGCCACTGGTACACGAACGTAGAGGACTATTACATCAACCCCAATCTGGACGGCGCGGGTTACGAGGTGGGCGAAGACCCCCGGGACTTCACCGACCCCCCCTGGTCCCTCAGATCGGCCCCCGCCATCTCCATACTGAACAAGGAGCTCGGAGAGGACATCGGGGCTGCGGCCCCCTTCCCGTACCAATACTGGTGCACCGGCGTTTACTGCACAGCGGCCCCCGGCCTGTACAACAATGACAACGCCGAGATACTCAAGGACCAGCAGCGTTACTACGGCGACCTGACCCCTGGCGCGATGAAGTCCTTCGGGGACACGGGCGGCATAATCCTCACCTTCAGCGGCGACGCGTCCGCCGACCCGCCCTGGGGCTATCTGTTCCGCTACGACTCGGTCAATCACGCTGAACTGTGGAACCTCGAGTCCTACCTCATCCTGGGCGGCAAGTATTGCCAGAGCAACCAGACCATGCCCGGTGAGCCCAGTTATATCGCTAGCTTCCAGGAGGATTACCTGGGCGCCACGACGGTCACGACGGACACGGACTACACGAACATGGACGGGCTCTTCTCGGGCACGATGAGCCAGCACATACAGGACGTTAACATCCAGGGCGGCGACGGAGAGGGCAACGCCACGTGGACCGCCGAGTTCGATCCGAACGGGATTGCGGCGGCTACGGTCTTCACGTGGGATACGGCATCCGGGGTGGGCACCATTGGCGGCACGGGGTCCTCGGCGATACAGAACCGCCTGGTGCAATATGGCAGCCGCACGCTCGACCTGTCCTGGCCCTTCGAGGCCGTGGACTACCTGGGTGAGGTCGACACCGGCGAGTCGGGGCGGGTCAACGTGATGCGCAGGATACTGGGGTGGCTGCGCAACGTTCCGAAGGCAACCAATCCGACGCCCCCCGACGGCGCTACCGGCGTGCCGCTGGACGGCGTCGACCCCACCGACCCCGAGCGGGACCTCACGTGGGGCCGCATCGCCGAGGCCGGCTTCTATAACGTCTACCTCGGCCCGAATGCACCGGCCAACATGGTCCTCAACGGCGCGGGCATAAACCGCGACACCCCGTGGCACGATTGGACAAACCCCGTGACGGCAGACCCCCTCCTGGCGCCGGGCACCACTTACTACTGGCGCGTGGATGCGGCCAACCCGGACGGCGTGACGGTCACGACCGGGGACGTCTGGTCGTTCACCACGGCGGCGGGCGGGCAGGCCACGGGGCCCTTCCCGGCTGACGGCGCCACCGGCGTACCGGCGGACGTGATCCTGCTATGGAACGCCCCGGCCGGCGTGGCCGTGCAGAGCTACGACGTTTACCTGGGCGTGGGCGGCGTGCCGCCGACGGCAACCGCGACGGGCCTGGGGACCGAGCAGTATGACCCGCCGGGGGACCTGACCATCGGCCTGACTTACTTCTGGCGCGTGGACACGTACGTGACCGGCATCCCCAACCCGGTCCAGGGGCCTGTTTGGTCGTTCACGGTCCTGTCAGGGGGGCCGGCGACCAACCCGTTCCCCGCGGACGGCGCAGGGGGCGTCGATCCGGCGGTTACCCTTTCCTGGACCGGCGTTGCGCTGACCTACGACCTCTACCTGGGCGAGGGCGCGCTGCCCGCCACGCCGGTCGCGACGGGCCTGGCGTTCACGAACTACACGCCCCTGTCGCCGCTGATCGGCGGGTCCACCTATTACTGGCGCGTGGACAGCAATTACCTGGGTGGCCTCGTCGTGCCGGGATCCGTGTGGACGTTCACGGTCGCGTTGCCGGGGCAGGCGACCAATCCGGACCCGCCCGACGGCGCAACCGGCGTCGCCGCGGGTGTGGCCCTGTCCTGGACGGGCACGGGCGATGACTATGACATCTACCTCGGCCTGGGCGCGCTCCCGGGCGCGCCGACGGCGACCGCTCTGGGGGGGCCCCCATACACGCCCGCAGCGCCGCTCGCAAACGGCACTTACTTCTGGCGCGTGGACAGCAACTTCACGGGGACCGGCACCACGGTCGTGGGCGCCATCTGGACGTTCATCGTCGGCGCTGGCGGCGGGCCTGGTGGTGGCGGCGGCGGCGGCGGAGGAGCCTGTTTCATTGCGACCTCCGCACTGGAGGCGGGCGGGCCGGTCGCAGCGGCCTTCGAGCCGAACTGCACCGGGCTCTACGTGCTGACCCCTGAGCGGCTGGCGCAACTGGATCGGGTCCGGGCACTGCGTGACGGCCTGCTGATGACGGTGGAGGCAGGACGCCGGTTCTCCGCTTGGTACTATGCGCTCGGGCCTTACGCGGCCGAGGCCATCCGGCACAGGGAACCCGCGAAATCCGCCGTCCGGGGCACGTTGCTCGGCCCGCTGGCCAGGCTGTCGGAGGCGTGCCGGGAGGAGCAGTAGATGCTGCGGAGACGCCAACTGCTCTTGCGCAGAGCGGTGTCAGCGGTCCTGCTGGTGCTCGTCTGCTCGTGTGTCGGCGCGGCGTATCTCGCCCTGAAGCCGACGCCGGCGACGCCGTCCGCGCAGGGGGAGGCCGCGCGACTCCCGGCGGCTCGGGTTCTGCCAGCGCCCGGCCTGTCTGAGCAGGACCTCGGGGTTATCTGGCGGGGCCGGGACCCCCGGACGGCAAGCCTGCAACCCGTCGCGCCGATCACCCCTGAACCGAGCACCGACCCGCAGGGCCTTCCCTTCAAGCTGCGCGGCATCGTCTATTCCACTGCCGGGGATTCGGTCGCCTTCGTCGAGCGAGACGGCGAAGTCGTTCTGTTCAGCGCGGGCGACACGGTCGATGGATGGGTCGTCAGCGTGATCGACGCGGGCAGCATCACCCTCGCAAAGGACGGCGTCGAGCGCGTGCTGGGCATCGAGAGCAGGGCATACGCCGCCGACCAGTTGACGGCGATGGCCTCGGCCCGGGGCGGCGTGAGCCCCGAGCGTGGCGGTGCGCCTGCGACGCAGTACGCGGCCCGTGCCGCGGGCGGGCGGGGCAGTGCAGCCGTTGACTCGGCGCAGCCGGCCGGGCTGACGCCGCGCCCGCAGCCGCGTCTGGCGGGGGGCGTTGACGCCCGCGTCGCCGTCCCGCGGGACCTCGTGGACGCCGTCCGGAAGGACCCCACCAGCGTGGAGTACGGCATCTCCTACAGTGCGGACGTGGGCCGGGACGGCAAGGTGCAGGGCTACCGGATCGACTCGGTCAAGGCGGGCTCCCTGGCGGCGCGCTACGGCCTGGCGCCCGGGGACAAGATCGTGGCCGTCAACGACCTGCCGGTGGACTCCCCCGCGAGCGTCGTGCGAATCTACCAGCGCTACCTCAATAGCAACTCGGCGACCGTCAAGATCGAGCGCGGCGGCGAGGTCAAGGAAGTAACCTACTACGTCCGCTGACCCGGTTCAGCGGATGACCGTCTCTGACTCCTCCTCCGTTGCGGCCGCGGGAACCGGACGGGGGTCCGCGTCGGGGTCCACAATCGGGCAGAAGTGCAGCGCCTCCGAGCGAATCCGCCCGCCTTCGTCCCGTCGAAGTGAGATGCTCACCCGCAGCGCACGCGGCAGGCGACCGCGAGTCCACTCCATTTGCCAGTCCGAGCCGTCGTAGCACTCGACGCTCCAGGCCGTGAGGCCGTCCGCCAGCCGCTCCAACGCGGAGGCGTCCGGCTCCGGCCCGCCGGCCGCGTCGTAATCGGTCTCCCGGCGGGCTATCTCGTGCTCACCGGCCACCCGGCCGGAAGGGCGCAGGAGGTACTCGACGCGGCGCAGTCCGCCTGCCGCCGCCTGGGGCGCGGCGAGCGAGTTCGTGGTCGTCAGCGCCAGGACCACGCCGCCGTCCTGCGGGACCGATGCGTGCGCCTCCAGCGCGGGGAATGCCTCGCCGCCCAGGCACGTCGCGCCCTGGAGGTCCGTTCGCAGGATGCTCAGGACCCCCGTGGCCACTCGCGCGCGGCGCATGTTCGAGCGCGCCGTCTCCATGCCCGTCACGGTGGTCCGGAGAATGCCCAGCATGACCGCCATCAGGAGCGCCGTGACGGCGAGCACGCACATGGCCTCCAGGAGCGTGAAGCCTCGCCTTCGATGCGGCCTCTTTCGGGCCCGGTCAAGGTGCACGATCGTCAACCCTCCGGTGTCTCGGCCGACAGCAGCCAGACGGTCAGCGCGGCGCTGCTTCCTGTCCCGCCGGAAGGCGGGGCGACGCTGACCTCGAACGACAGCAGGCCCTGCGGGGCGGCCTCCGGCGGGTCGGTTCGCCTGACCTGCCAGGTGTAGCCGGCCGGATTGTCGAACGTGCCGCTCCCCTCGCCGAGCAGGTCGGCACGGAGCAGCGCGGCCTGCGACGAGCAGAGGCGGGCCGCCGTCATCGTCTCGACGGCCACGCGATGCGCCTCGACGGAGCGGCCCCGCGCGACCAGCAGGCCGGCCAGCACGCTGCCGATGATCGCCACCGACACCATCACCTCGACCAGCGTGAAGGCGGCGCGGCGCTCAGCGGGCCGTCTCGGATGTCGTCTCATAGGTCGGCTCGCCGGTGAGTCTGTCGAAACTGATTACGGCGCCGTTGCCGCGCCCGTCCTCCAGGGCGACCTCGTGCGCGTCAACCGTGCCGTCTGGGAAGGCGCGGCAGGCGGCCACGTCCAGGATGACCTCGACCTCGCCGAACCGGACGCGGCGGAAGCGGACGTCGCGCGGCAGCTCGTGGTAGGCGCGTGTCTCCAGGCCGGAGCGCACCCAGAACGAGCCGTCGGGGACGTCGTAGAGTATCTCGACCTGTGCGTCCGCCAGGGAGGCCGCGTTGCGCGCCCACTGCACCGTGGCGGCCACCTCCTGCGCCGCCGCTCGGATGCGCCAGCGCGGGCCGAGGCTGTTCAGGGCGGGCGGAACGATCACCAGCAGCACTCCCAGCACGGCGAGGGCGACCATGAGCTCGATGATCGTCAGGCCGGACGCGCGGTTCTTCACGGCGCTATTCACCGAACAGGTTCCAGCTTGTGATGTCGGCGTCGAAGCCGCCGCCGCCGGGCATGCCGTCCCGCCCGTAGCAGATGATGTCGAAGCTGCCGTGTGCGCCGGGGCAGATGTACTCGAACTCGCGGCCCCAGGGGTCCCTCGGCACGGCGGGCATGTAGCCGTTCTCGGGCCAGTCCCTTATGCTCTGGCTGTCCGGCGGCGTGACGAGCGCCGCGAGGCCCTGCGCCGTGGAGGGATAGAAGCTCTGGTCCTGGTAGAAGAACTCCAGCGCGTCGCTGACGTCGCGGATCTGCACGCGCGTCCCCTCGACGCGGGCGCGCTCGAGCCGGTCCTTGACGACCTTCGCCGTTATGCCCGCGATCATGCCCAGGATGAGCACGACGACCATGACCTCCAGCAGCGTGAAGCCGCGGACGCTCCGGGCGGGGACGGCCTCCGGCCGGCCGCCGGACGGTCCGAGGAGGTGGGGCGTGCTCTGCTCTCTGAGTCTGGCGCTCATGGTCTCACTCCGGTTCAGATGTTGCTCAACTCCAGGATGGTGATCATCAGTGACATCGCGATGAATCCCACGGCCGCCGCCATGACCAGTATGAGCGTCGGCTCGAGGACGGCGAGGATTCGCCTGGCGGCGATCTCGACCTCGACGGCGTAGGAATCGGCCACCTGCTCGAGCACCTCGGACAGGTTGCCGCTCCGCTCTCCCACCGCCGCCATGTAGCTGACCATGGGCGGGAAGAGGCGGCTCTCGCGCATCCGCGCCGAGATGTCCTTGCCTTCCATGACGTGCTGGCGGATGCGGGCGATTTCGGCAGCCAGCAGGGCGTTGGGCGTCAGGGCGGAGAGCGTCTCCAGGGCCTCGGACGCGGGGACGCCCGTGCGCAGCAGCGTCGCGAACGACATGCTGAACCGCGCAATGAGGGCCTTGCGGACGAGCCTCCCCGCCAGCGGCAGGCGGAGCGCCGCCGCGTCCAGCAGGCGCCGTCCGCTGTCCGTGCGCTTCAGCAGGCCCAGGGCCGCAGCAGCCAGCACCACGGCGGGCAGGGCCAGCCAGATGTAAGCCCGAACGAAGTCGCTCACGGCGAACAGGACGTGAGTCGTCAGCGGCAGGGCGCCCTCGTGCGTCGCCAGCAGCGGCTGCAGCATCGGCACGACGACCGCCGACAGGAACGCCAGCAGCCCCAGGGCCATCAGCACGAGGAAGGCCGGATAGATCAGGGCCGTCGAGACCCGTGCCAACATCAGGCGCCGCTTCTCGAGGAAGTCCGCCAGGCGCGCGAACACGGCGTCCATCATGCCGCTTCTCTCCCCGGACGCCACCATGGCGACGTAGGCGCGGTCGAAGAACTGCGGGTGCTCGGCCAGCGCGTCGGCGAAGGGCCTGCCGGCGTTGACCGACTCGCGAATCTCCAGCAGCGCCCGGGACAGGCGGCGATCGTCGGCCTGTTCCGCCAGCACCTGGAGCGCCTCCACGACAGGCACGCCGCTGCGCAGCAGGACGGCGCACTGCCGCGTGAAGACGGCCACGTGCTGCGCTGCCCCGGCCCTTGTGCTCGGCAGGAGCCGCCCCAGCCCGCGCGATGCGGGCCCGGCGGCCTCAACTCGCTCGGGGAAGAGGCGCAGCCGGCGCAACTGCTCGCGCGCGTCCGCCCGCGAGTCCGCCGTCACCGTCCCCGTGATGACGGCGCCGGACTCGTCAACCGCCCTGTAGCGGAAGCTCGCCATGGTCAGGTGGCGTCCCTCTGGGTGACGCGCAGGACCTCCTCGACCGTCGTGACGCCGGCCATCGCCTTCAGCGCGCCGTCCGCGCGCACGGCCTTCATGCCGTTGCTGACGACGAGTTCGCGCACCTCCGCGGAGGAGGCGCGCCTGTTCATGAGTTGCCGGACGGCGTCGTCAACCGTCAGCAGTTCGAAGATGCCGATCCTGCCGCGGTAGCCCGTTCCCAGGCACTCGTCGCACCCCCGCCCCTTGCGGAACCGCGCGCCGGCCGCCTGCTGCGGCGTGATCCCGAGCGAGGCGAGCCGGGCCTCGGTCACCTCGTCCGGCGTGGCGCAGGCGGGGCAGACGCGCCGCACCAGCCGCTGCGCCATCACGGCCAGCAGGGCCGACGAGATCAGGAACGGCTCGACTCCCAGGTCCAGCAGCCGCGCGACCGCACCGGCGGCATCGTTGGTGTGCAGCGTGCTGAACATCAGGTGCCCGGTCAGGGCGGACTGCACTGCCGCCGAGGCCGTCTCCGAGTCCCGTATCTCGCCGATCATGATGATGTCGGGGTCCTGCCTCACGATGGAGCGCAGCATCGAGCCGAAGGTCACGTTCTTGCGGGCGAGCACCTGTATCTGGCTCACGCCGGCCAGCTTGTACTCGACGGGGTCCTCGATTGTTATGATGTTCGTTTCGGGCGAGTTTATCCGGTTGAGCGCCGCGTACAGGGTGGTCGTCTTGCCGCTGCCCGTCGGCCCCGTCACGAGGATCATCCCGTGGGAATACCGGATCAGGCTGTCGAACGCGACCTGGTTCTCCTCGTCCAGGCCGAGCTCTTCCAGCGCGAGCATCTTCTCCTGCTTGTCCAGCAGACGCAGGACGGCCCGTTCCCCCTCGTTGGTCGGCACGACGGACATGCGCACGTCGATGTCGCGGTCGGCGTATCGGAACGACGCCCGCCCGTCCTGGGGAGCGCGGCGTTCCGCGATGTCCATCTTGCCCAGCACCTTGATGCGGGACATGATGGCGTCCCGTGCCGAGCGCGGCAGGTCGATGACGTCGTGCAGCATCCCGTCCGTGCGGAACCTGGCGCGCAGGCTGTCTCCCGTCGGCTGGAAGTGGATGTCCGTCGAACCCGTCCGCACGGCCTGCGCGATGAGCAGGGAAACCAGCTTGACCACCGGCGCCTTGCGCATCAGTTCGCCGAAGTCCGTGACGCGCTCGACCTCGGCCATGCTCTCGGCGAACTCATCCTGGCTCAGCTCGCCCGCCGCATCCTCCAGGTATTCCGGCCGCTGCCTCACGCAGCGGTCCAGCGCGTTCTCCACCTCGCGGTGCGGGGCAAGGGAGGGCGCCGCCTCCCGGCCGAGCAACTCCGAGAGCTCCGCGACCACCGCGCCCAGGTCCGCGCCGGGCGCAACGGCCAGGTCCAGGCGGGCCTCGCTCACCGAGGTCGCCGCGACGCCCATGCGCCGCGCGTACTCGGCCGGCACGGCCTGGAGGAACTCCTCCGGGACCTCGACCCGGGCCAGGCTGAGCACGAAGGGCACGCCCATGTACTCGGCCAGCGCGCGGAGGAAGTCCTCCTCCGGCACGCCGGATTCCTTCTGGAGCACCTCGATGGTCGGCCGCCAGTCCTCGGCCAGGCGCTGGCGAAGCTCCAGGGCGCGCTCCTCCGAGAGCAGCCCCCGGTCCCGGAGCGCTTCCAGAAGACTCGAATATCCCTTCTCGCCGTTCAACGTTAGTCCTCGTTCTTGAGCGCCATGCCCTTGCTCTCGGCCTTCTCCTCCAGCTCGCCCTTGTGCTCCTTAGCGGCCGCGGCCATGCTCTCGGCCGTCGGATGGACGCGCGGCGTGATGAAGATGAACAGGTTGAGTTCCTCGTTCGTTTCCTCGCGGCGCCGGAACAGGGCGCCGAGGATGGGGATGTCACCGGCCAGCGGGATCTTGCGCACGATCTGGCTCTTGACGGTGCGGGTCAGTCCGCCGATGACCACCGTGGTGCCGTCAGGCACGCGGACCTCGGTCTGGGCCTCGCGCGATGCCTTGTTCGTCAGCGGCTCTCCGCCGGTGGACGTGCCCGTCGGCAGGAACTGCTCGATGATCGTGTGTATCTCGAGGCGGACCTCGCCCTGCTCGTTGATGTGCGGGGTGATGGTCAGCTCGATGGCCGCCTCGTGGAATCCACCGCTGGTCACCTCGCTGGTGCGGCCCTCGGGCGTGACGACGCTCTTCAGGTACTCGCGGCTCTCGGATATCTTGACCGTGGCCTCCTTGTTATCGACCGTCGTGATGGTCGGGGCGGCGATAAAGGAGATGTCCTCGTCCTTCTGGGAGGCCCTCACCAGCGCCACTATGCCCGACGTGCTGTCCTTCCATATGCCCGCCGTCAGGCCGCCCTCGGGCGGCAGGACCGGCACGCGGCCCGCCGTCGTCAGCTCGGAAAGGCCGAACGTCGAGCCGCCGAAGCCCCGCGGGTTCTCGCCGGGCAGGTCAATCGTGTTCAGCTCGATGCCGATGTCCACCAGCTTGCCCGTGCTGATCTCCATCAGGGCCGCCTCGATCTCGACCTGCGCCTTGGGCCTGTCCAGGTCTGTCAGCAGGGGCAGGAGTTCCTGGTACCTGGCGGCCGACGCGATGACGATGAGCTGGCTGTTCGCCTCGTCGGCGATGATCTGGACCTGCTCGGCGGACACGTCCCTGGTTGCTCTCTTCTGGGCGGCGTTCAGGACGCCTTCCAGGGTGCTCTTCAAGTCGCTGACGTCCCGGTTCAGCACGTCGTAGATGTGGTACCTGCGCGCCGCGGCCTCCGGGGCCACGTCGAACCGCCGGACGTACTCCTTGACCCCACGGATGTCATCCGGGTGCCCGAAGAACACCAGCGAGTTGGTGGCCGCGTTGCTCTCGACGGAGAGCGTCGCCAGACGCTTCTTCAGCGCCGGTTCGGCGCTCGCGGTCAGGTTGGTCACGTAGCTCTGGGCGATGGACTGGAGCGTTTCGGCCGAGCTGTGCTGCACGTCGTACGTGTCGGAGACGCTCTGGTCGCTCTCCACGTCCAGCTTCTCGACCAGGGAGAGCATGGACCGCAGGTTCACCCCGTAGTCGGTCAGGACCAGTTTGTTCAGCTCCGGGTAAACCTGGACGTTGCCCGTCTGGGACTTCAGGCGCCCCAGGACGGCGCTCACCTGCGCCGCGTCTGCGCTGCGCAGCGTGACGACGACGGTGCGCACGGCCTCCGCCGCCAGACCGGCCTCGGCGAGGGCGTCGTCCACCGGCATCCCGTCCACCTGCCCGGCGGGCGCTATCTCGATCAGCGTGTCCCGCTCCACCATCGTGAACCCCGCCTTCCGGAGCACCGCGGCGAAGATGCCCATGGCCTTCTCGGCCGGCACGGTCGCGCCCGCGCCGGACACGACGTCCACCGGCGAGTCCCCCGGGAAGCGGTCCGGCAGCAGGACGGGCTTGCCGGTGTGCATGCTCAGGAACTGGACCACCGAGTGCAGCGTCACGCCGGACAGCGCGATGTGCAGCTCCTTCGGCGCCTCTGCCGGTGGGGCGTCAACGTGCTGCGCCGTTGCCGCCTGTCCGAGCGACGCCATCGCCACTGCGAGCAACAGGAATGGTCTTGGTCTCACTGGTTTTCCTCCTCCGGTCCGCGCCTGAGGTGCAGCACCTGGACGGCGTTCCCGCTTCGCCGGACGAACGCCGTCAGGTCGTCCGCCCGCCTCGGGCCGACGTTGCTGATACTGATGATAAAGAACTCGCTCGTCACGTCCAGGAACCGGGCGGCGTCAAGGACGGACTCCGGCGCGCCCAGCGTGTCCAGGAACGCCTCGAGTTCGGCCCGGGTACCGAACGGCTGCCTGTCCCTGCGTTGCAGCAGGGCCCCGGTTGTCTCCTCGTCTCCCAGCAACGCGCCGAGCACTTCCTCAGATGCCGTGTTCGCGTTCACGTGCCTTGAGTGCGTCGTGAGCAGCGCGTCCAGCGCCGGCTCGCCCGGCTCTGGACTGAAAAGGTCCGGGTCCAGGTCGGGGGCGTCCTTCAGAGAGGAGATCAGCATGATGGGCTCCGCCGGGTCGAGCCAGGCGCAGATTGCCTCGAAGTCGCGCTCCGCTCCGCCCGCGCACTCGACGACGCGCCGGAGCGCCGGCCGCAGGTCCACGTCCTCCTCCGGGTCCGGTGGCTCCCAGACGGCCCGGTTCACGTTCAGCCTGCCGTCCGCGTCCACGATGCTGATTGACCACTCCTCCGCGCCGACCTCCACCTCGACCTCGGGCGCCGCCCACTGCTCGGTCAGCGCGTCGAACTCGCTCTCCACGCCGTCCGCCCGAAGCACCGCCAGCCCGTACGTCAGGGCGGACTCCGCCGCGTGCTGGCGTGCCAGCGCGTCGCGCACGTTCCGCGCCGCGCGGCGGCTCACCCCCGCCGAGAAGCTGAAGGCGTAGCCCAGCACCATGAGAATGCTGAGCACCAGCACGGTTACGACCAGCACCATGCCGGCGTCATTCCGCTGTGTTCGGTGTCTCTTCATAGGCCGAGAAGGTCACGGTGGCGTCGAGGAATTCCGGGTCCTCCTTGCTGGGCGCCAGCTTGAGGGTCTTCGTGCGTATTGCGGGGTCCAGGCGCTCCGCCGCCAGCAGATACTCCGCGAGCGCCTTTCTGCTCACGCCGTCGAGCTTGAGGGTGACCACTCTCTCGACGAGGCCCTCGTCACGCCTGTTGGTCTGGAAACTGCTCTCCGTTATCCGGTCTCCCAGGCCTTCGGGCGCGACCCGTTGCAGCGCCGGCAGGCTGAAGCTCGCGGACTCGCTCAGCCGGGCGCCGTAGGCGTCAGCCTGCGCCCGCAGCGTCTCATACTCCGCCGCCAGTTCTTCCATCCGGTCCAGGGTCTGCTTCTGGTCGTCCACGTGGCGACGGAGCGTACCCCAATGGGCCCAGAGCACGGCCTCCGCAACGACGCAGAGCGCGAGCGCCACAACAAGGCCGCTCAGGCCGGGGTGCTCTCTTGCCCAATCGCGTATCGCGTTCATCGGTATCGCAGATAGAGTTCCACGGTGAATGCGCCCGTCGGCTGCTTGCTGACGGTGCTGCTCTCCTCTTGCAGGTCGAAGACGGCGGAGCGCTGGAGGTCCTGTCGGAGCTTCTCCGCCTGGTCCCCGTCCGTGCTGAGCGCCTTCAGGTGAATGCGCGCTTGGTCGATGTCTATCGAGCTGAGGGTGATGTGCGGCGTCGCGGGTATCTCCACCATCAGGTCGCGCCAGCGCCCGAGGCAGGAGACGACCCGGGTGCGCATCGCTTCCGCCGCCGCTTCCCGGGCGCTGACGACGGCCGCCTCGAGTCCGTAAACGGACGCTGACCCGTCAGCAAGTTGAGAGGCGATCTCTTCCTGGCGCCCGATGGCGGCCCGCAGGTCGCCCTCGGCCCGCCGGATGCCGCGCACGGTGTGGACGCCGACCATGCAGACCGCCGCGACGGCCAGCACGAGCGCGGCGGCGACGCGCCGGTCCAGCTTGCGGGCCAGTGGCTCGTACGAGTGCGCGCCCCGGCGCAGGTTCACTGCCGTGCCCCGTTCCCTGGCGGCCTGGGCGGCCACGCCGCGCGCGGCAGCCCACGAGGTGGAGTCCTCGTCGGCGCCCGCGAGGGCCACCGGCACGCCGAGGGCCTGTTCCAGCGGCTCGGCCAGGGCCTCCGTCTGTTCCGGCGGGCCGATGAGGCGCACGCTGTCGGAGCCGTTCTCCGCAGCCTCCAGCTCCTGTGCCCGGAGCGCGAATCGGATGCTCTGCGCCGCGTCGAGCGCGCGCGCGGGATCGGGTTCGCCGAGCCTTAGCGCGCCGCACGCCTTCACCTCTCCGCCCGCCGCCAGGACTGCCTCGCAGTCGGCCCCGTCCAGCCGGATCATCCACCCGTCGGCGCCGCCCGGCGCGGCGGGGTCGTGCGCCAGGGATACCGCGGCCGGCTGGACGATGCAGGGGTCGACGCCGGCGGCCTTGCACGCTTCCAGCAGGGCGCTGAGACGCGCCGCCGGGCAGGCGGCCACGAACACCCGCGCGCCGTCCGCGCCCGCCGGCAGCACGCTCGTGAGAGGCTCGGTCGCGTAGGCCTCGATCGGCTGCGGCAGTCGGCCCTCGAGCGCGTATCGCAGCGTGCCCTCGACCCGCGCGGGGCTGCGGTACGGGAACCGGACCGTGCGGTAGGCGCACCAGGCGGTCGGGATCGCCAGCGCGACGACGGGGTTGCGCGCGCCCAGTTCGGCCAGAACGCGGCGGACCGCCTCGGCCATGCGTGCGGAGGGGTCGCCCTCGCCCGGGCCGGTCGGCCCGATGGGTGCCTCGGCCACCGCGTCCGGCTCGCGGCCGGGCGAGAACCGCCGGTAGGCCACGGCCCGAAGCGTTGCCCTGCCTATCTCGATCCCGACGATCATGTATCCTCGCAGTGCGCGCTCGTGTCGAGGTGGTTCGCCATGGGGCAAAGACAAGATGTTATCAGGCGCGGCCGGCGCGCTGCAACGCTCTGCGGGCGCCGGTCGGCCTATGGTTCCTCAATAGCTTCCTCATCGGGCCCGGGTGGCCGCACCTGCGGCGGCGGCTCCACGCGCTGGGACAGCACGGCTTCCCGGATCGGGAGCGTCGGCAGCTTCAGGGCGGCCTGGAGCCTGCCGTCGCCCGCGAACCGCAGCGCGGCGATGATGCCTGTCTGCATCGCCGAGAGCCGCTCCGGCGCGATGCCGCCCAGGGCCAGCCACTGCCGGATGCCCTCCGGCGACGCGTACAGCAGCAGGTTCGGGTTCTCAGGAATCCCTTCGAGCGACCTGACGAATGCCGCGTCGCGCCGCAGGGACCGGCCCCCCTCGGCCTGAAGCCGCGCCAGTTCTGCGATTCTGGCGTTGGGCTTCTGGCCAACCACCAGGGCGCACCGGTCGGGCGTGCGGTCCAGCGCCGCCAGTGCGCCGGGACCGAACAGCAGCCGCACTGCGTTGACTCCCGCCGCGCCCAGCGCCCGCTCGTTGGGCACCAGTTCGGCGACGCGCGGCCCCTCATTCGGGCCAGGATTCGGCTCGACCGCACGCAGCGTCACGGGCTCCTCGTTGCCTTCTGTGGCCTCCAGAAGCCGTTTCCACCGCGCCTCGGCGCGCTCGGCTGCGGCGCCCGTGGCGAGGTACAGCAATTCGAGCGCGGAGCCTGGTTCCGTCGCCGGGAGGACGGCAAGCGCCCTCATCCCTTCCGGGCCCGCCTGCCCGTCCGCCGGCGCCAGCCATCTGCGCGCCCCGAACGCCTGCCGCAGCACCGACGTGAAGACCGCCGTCATGGACAGGTTGTGCGTTGCCAGCAGGACGGCGTCGTGCGGGCACCCGCTCACCAGCGCCAGCGAACCCTCCGGCTGCGCATCCATGCCCCTGGCCAGCGCCGACCCGGGCGCGGCCCGGACGGTGAGGAACGTGGCCGCAGCGCCCGTCGTAAGTTCAATCCCTGCCTCGGCTTCCAGCACCTGCCCGAGCAGCGCCATGCCCACGTCGAGTTCGCGCCGCGTGGCCTCGGTCTCGGCCTGCGCCGTCTGCGGCGCGGGCAGGCGCTCCATGGCCTCGCCCATCCGCCGCTTCATCCCGGCGACCTCGGCGGCAATCTCGGCGCCGAACAGCTCCACGATGCGCCCCACGTCGGCCCGCAGGCGCAACTGCCCGGGCACGCCGAAGGCCGGCCCGTCGGGGTGCTTTTCCCGGTATTCGAGCACCGCGCGGGCTGCCGCCTCGTCGCCGCAAACGGTCGTCACCCCCCCTGATGAACGGACGCGCGCGCCGGACCCTTGTCCGCTCGGCCCGGCCGGAGCGTCCTCAAAAACGGACTCTCCCCCGGCCCGGAACACATAGACCCACGGGTCGGTGTACTTGCGAGGATTCATGTAGAAGAAGCGGATGGGATCGTCCAGGTCCACCCCCGCGAGCGAAGCGTCACCCAGCCGTTCACCCAGGTATGCCAGCACGTAGTCGCCGCCTTCCTGCGCCGGCAGCGCCTCGCTGATTGAGTGACAAAACGTCCGCGCCTCGGTCAGCACGCCGGCCACCAGGCAATCCGGCGGCATCGCGGCCGGCGGGGCCGCTTCCTGGCCGGCGGCCGCGCCGAATGCGACCGCCGTCGCCCACGCGACCGGGATGAGCAGACAGCGCTGGATGGGGATGCGCACCGACATTATCTCCCGTGTGGTCGCAGGTTTACGACCATATTCTACCCGTTGCAGGCCGGGTTCACAAGGCGTCGCGGCTGTTGACAGGCCGGCGCGGGCGGCGTAACCTTGCCCGACGTGCGGGCGGCCGGACCGCCCGACGCGATCCCCGCCGTGACGAGGGCGCCGCTGATGCGTGCCGTGAACCTGTTACGCCTGGCCGTTGTCCTATCGCTGTCGTTCGGGTCCGCCGGCGCCGCCAGGGACCTGGGCGACCTGGCCATCCCGCCCGAGCGCGTGCCCGTCTGGCAGCGCGGCGTCGGGGTTGCCACAGCAGGCGCCGCCCAGGACTGACTGCGGCAAATACTTTAGGAGGTGTGCAATGTCCCCCAAACGCCCCAACGTCATCATCCTGCTGACCGATGACCAGGGCTACGGCGACCTGTCGTGCCACGGCCACCCCGTGCTGCGCACGCCGAACATCGACCGCCTGCACGACCAGTCGGTCCGCCTGACGGACTTCCACGTCGCGCCGATGTGCGCCCCGACGCGCGGCCAGATCATGAGCGGCGTGCACTGCCTGCGCAACGGCGCGATGGCCACCAGCCTGGGCCGGCACCTGCTGAAGCCCGACCTGCCCACGATGGCCGACCTGTTCGCCGCAGGCGGTTACACCACCGGCATCTTTGGCAAGTGGCACCTCGGTGACAGCTACCCCTACCGGCCGATGGACCGAGGCTTCCAAGAGGCAATCTACCACCACGGCTTCGGCCTGACCGGCGCAGACAGTTACTGGAATAACGACTACCTGAACCCCTATTACCGCCACAACGGTGTGCTCAAGCAGGCGGAAGGTTACTGCACCGACTTCTGGTTCGACCGTGCCATGGACTGGATGGCCAGTCAGAACGCGGAGGACCAGTCGTTCCTGTGCTACATCCCCACCAACGTGCCGCACTTCCCCATGTGGGTGGACGATGTCTACAAGGAGGAGTTCGCCGCCTACGGTGGGGACCCCGCGGGCTTCTTCGGCATGATCGTGGAGCTGGACGAGAACCTGGCCCGTCTGGAGCAGTTCCTGGTGGAGAAGGGCCTGCGGGACGATACGATATTCATCTTCATGACAGACAACGGCCACGCCGGCGGCGCCCTGGACGTCTACAACGCCCACATGCGCGGCGGCAAGTGCTCGCGCTACGACGGCGGCCACCGCGTGCCGTGCTTCATCCGCTGGGCCGGCGGCGACCTGCTCCCGCCCGGCGACCTGGCCACGTCGACCCAGGCGACGGACATCCTGCCGACGTTGCTGGATCTGTGCGGCATCGACGTGCCTGCGGACGCCCCTTTCGACGGCCGGAGCCTGGCACCCCTGCTGCGCGGCCAGCCTCACGACCTGGACGAACGGGCTTTCGTGGTGCAGTACTTCCAGAACTCGATCGGCAAGGACGATGCGTCAGTCATCCGGCAGCAATGGCGGCTGGTTTTCGGCAAGGAACTTTACGATATCCGCCAGGACCCGGGCCAGGAGCACGACGTGGCGGCCCGGCACCCCGAGGTAGTTGCGGCGCTGCGCGACTTCTACCAGCAGTGGTGGGCCGAGGTCGAGCCGGGCATACACGTCTTCAGCCCGTTGACTATCGGCTCGGCGCACGAGGACCCCGTGACGCTCACCAGTTGCGAGTGGGAGGACGTGCGCTGCGACGGCATTGGCAGCGTGCGCGCCGGGAACAAGGGAGGCGACGGCCGCGGCGGGCCGTGGAACATACAGGTCGCCCGTGCGGGCGAGTACGAGGTGACGCTGCGCCGCTGGCCGCGGGAATCGGGCCTGGCCCTGGCCGCAGCCGCACCGCCGTTCCACGGCGCCTACGGCACGGAGAAGGCCGGCGTGGCCCTGCCCGTTGCCTCGGCCGTGCTGGCCCACGACGGCCGGCCGTCGGCGCAGCAGGTCGGGCCGGGCGCCGAATCCGCCCTGTTCCGCCTGCGCCTGCCCGTCGGTCGCACGCAGCTCCACGGCTGGTTCCGCGACGCCGCCGGCCAGGACGTCTGCGGGGCCTACTACGGTTACTTCGCCCGAACAGGGGACTGACGACGGCAGGGCAAACGCGCGGGGAATGAGGGCATGTCAGCGCTACGAGCGAGCGGCGGCAGACCGGCTGGGATGCCCTGTGGAGTGCGGCAACTCGCTGCCGCTCTGCCGTTGCGGAAGCTTGCTTCCGCCCGCCGTACGGCGGGGGTCTCGATTCGGCCGGGGACGTAGGACGCGAGGACGGAGATTCCTCGCGCCGCCTGAGCGGGACTCGGAATGACAGGGAGCGACCGGCAGCACGGGAAGGGGACCGGCATGTGGACGGCAGCAAGACTGGCAACGCTGCTGAGGAAAAGCCTGCTTGTGCTGGCAGGCTTGGTGCTGCTGGCGCCGGCAGCCGTCCGGGCGCGCGACCTCGGCGACCTGGCCATCCCGCCCGACCGCGTGCCCCTCTGGAGCCCCGGCGTCGAGGGCGGCATCCCGGACACGAGCGCCTGGCCGGTCGTCAACGCCGCCGACTTCGGCGCCGTCGCCGACGACGACAAGAGCGACGCGCCGGCCATCAACGCGGCCATCGAGGCCGTTGCGAAAGGCGGCGGGCCGGGCATCGTCCAGCTCGACGCGGGCACCTACCGCTTCGATTACGGCACGTCCATCCTGCTGAAGTCCAACGTCGTGCTGCGCGGCGCGGGGATGCACCGGACGGTGATTGCGGGCGACCGGGGCGGGTTCGCGCGGGTCAGGTTCACCCACCTGGACCCGAGGAAGGGACCCTGGGGCGCGGTAGGGGCGATACACGTTTACGGCAGCGCGGGGCCGGACGTCGGGGTCACAAGCGCGGCGCTGCCCCGGGGCGCCGCGGCCGTCGAAGTTGCGGACGCATCCGGCCTCTCGGAGGGCGACTACGTTTACCTGTGGCAGAACGAGAACGATCCTGCCTACATTCAGCACCGGACTGACTGGGCCGCCAGCCATTCGTTTATGACTCACATCTTTAGGATAACGGGGAAGGCGGGCAGCCGGATCGCCATGGACCGTCCCCTTCGGCACGAGTTCGACACCGCCCTCGACGTTCGCGTCAGGCGCCTGGAGCCGATCCAGCACGCGGGCTTTGAGGACCTGACGGTGATGAACGACCGGGACGTGCCGCGCGACTACATCTCCCTCGTGAACTGGGATGCAGCCGTCAACTGCTGGGCCAGGAACGTCTTCTTCTACAACGGGCAGCACATGCACGTCGTGCTCGCGCACAGTGCGCGGAACACCATCGAGCACTGCCTTTTCGAGCGGCTGGCCTACGCCGAGTCCATCAAGGACGAGAGGGTCCATCCAAACAACTACTCCATGAGCTTCTCGACCGGCGCCGTGGACAATCTGGTGACGAACGATGTCTTCGTCAACCTGTACAGGTCGGCGTTGTTCGCGTGCGGCGCGAACGGCAACGTGTTCTCGTACAACTACCACGCGGGGGACCGGCTCGACGACGGCATCTATTTCCACGGCCATTACCCCCATTCCAACCTGGTCGAGGGCAACGACACCCGCAACGAAATCACGACGGCCGACAGGTGGTGGGGCCAGCAGGGACCACGGAACACGTTCTTCCGCAACAGGGTGCGCGCGCCCGCGCACATCAGGAACTCGATTCACGGCGGGCCGAAAGGCACCACGATCGTCGCCCACCAGATGAACCTGGTCGGCAACGTCGCCTACGCCATTGTCGGGGTGCCGTACGGGAGCTACGAGGACGGCACGCTGCACGACTACGACCAGATGACGACCGGCCTCTGGGCGGAGCGTAACATTGCCTGCGACAGCAAGCGGGGGCCGCACTACGGCTTCATCATGGTAACCCCTGAGCCGACGACCACGCTGATCGAGAACTTCCAGGGCGAGCAGGCGCCGGAGGGGTGGAAAGGCTTCCGGATGCCCGCCTCGCTCTACCTGGACGGGCCGCCCGGGTTCTGGCCCGCCGGCAAGCCCTGGCCGGCTATCGGCGCGGACGTGGACGACTTCGGCAACCCCGGCCGGCTCGTCAAGCTGCCGGCGCAGGAATGGTACGAGGCCACGCGCCCCCTCACCCTATCCCTCTCCCCGGGGGAGAGGGGACGGTAGCGGCACCCCCTCCCGCCGGGAGGGGGTGAAGGGGGAGGGCGGGGGAGATCACGAAGCGAGCAAACGAGGATGACGACGAACGACGACGACGAGGACCCTTCGATCCGCCGTGCGGCGGACTCAGGGCCTTCGGCGGAGGACGAGCAACATGAGCAGCGAACTGACACACCGCGAGCGCGTCAGGCTGGCGCTTGAACACCGGGAGACCGACCGCATCCCCATCTCCATGGTCTGCTCGGGTATCAACGCGCCCGCACGCAAGGAGTTGGAGACTTACCTCGCCCGCGAGCGGGGCACCACCGTGGAGGACTACCTGCGCCCGCTGATCGACATTGCGGACGTGGCGCCCGCGTACGTCGGCCCGGCCCTGGCGCCCGACACGGACATCTGGGGCGTGCGCAGGAAGCCGGTCAGCTACGGCTCGGGCGCCTACGACGAGATCGAGCACTATCCGCTCGCCGCCGCGCAGGACCCGGGCGACCTCGACGCGCACCGCTGGCCCGTCACGGACTGGTTCGACTACTCGGTCCTGCCGGACCGCGTCGTCGCCGCGCGCGCCGAAACGGACTACTGCCTGATGGTCGCGAACGGCAACATCTTCGAATCGTCCTGGTACATGCGCGGCTTCGAGCAGATATTCATGGACCTCGTGCTCCGGCCCGAGCTGGCGCACGCGATCTTCGAGCGCGTCACGGCCTTCTACGTCGAGCACTTCGCCAGGGTCCTCTCGGCCGTTCCGGGGGAGATCGACCTGGTCTTCACGGCGGACGACATCGGCGGCCAGAACGGCCTGCTCATGTCGCTCGACATGTGGTCGGAGCACCTGAAGCCATACCACCAACGGCAGAACCGCGTCATCCACGAGCAGGGCGCGCGGGTCATCTACCATACCGACGGCGCGGTGATGGAGGCCGTACCGGGGCTGATAGAGATGGGCGTGGACGTGCTCCAGGCGCTCCAGTTCGACGCGCGGGGCATGGACCCGGTCGCCCTGAAGGGCGACTACGGCGACAGGCTCTGCTTCGAGGGCGGGGTCAGCGTGCAGAAGACGCTCCCGTTCGGCACGCCGGAGGACGTGCGCCGGGAGGTAACGGAGCGCATCGCGGTGCTCGGGCGGGACGGCGGGTACGTCCTCGGGCCGTCCCACGCCATCCAGGCGGGGACGCCGCCGGAGAACATCGTCGCGCTGTTCGACACCGCGGCAAGCTGCCCCATGCCGGGAGCGTGAGCGATGGCCCTCTGGAGTGCGGTAGCTTGCTACCGCAAGGGGAGCACAGCTCCCCGTGACGTTCCGCGCGAAGCAAGCTTCGCGCAGTGAAGGCGGCAGCAAGCTGCCGCACTCCATGAACCGCACGCGCGGACTCAGGCCAAAGCGGGGCTAACATGACGTTGAAGGATTACCCGGGACTGGATGAGACGATCAAGCGGTTCGACGCCTGGTTCGCCTGCGAGGTCCACGACCGTCCGCCCGTGACGATGCCGGCGATCTGGCGCGAGATGACGGTGCCGATGCCCGCGAAGACGTGGCGGGACGCGCGGGAGGAGCGGCTGGACGTCGAGTTCCGGATCGAGCTCTTCGAGGCGCGACTGCCGTTCATGCGCTTCATCGGGGACTCGTACCCGGTCTTCAACCATTCGGTCGGGGCTGACCTTGTGGCGACGCTCTTCGGCGCCGGACTGGCCTTCAACGAGCGGTCCGTGTGGGCCGTCCATAACCTGGAGAACATCCGCGACGTGCTCTCGCGCGAGCCGCACTTCGGCAACCCCTACTGGCAGGCCACGCGGCGGATGACCGAGCTGTCGCTGGAACGCAGCGAGGGCCGGTGGCTGACGCCGATGGCCTACATTGATCCCGGCGGCGACTCGCTGGTGGCCCTCCGCGGGCCGCAGAAGCTGTGCCTCGACCTAGTGGACGACCTGGAGGGCGTGCGGCTGGCGTGCGAGCACGTCTCGGGGTTCTACCCCGCGATCTACGACGACCTGCACGCGCGCATCCGGGCCGCCGGCCAGCCGACGCCCGTCGGCGGCGAGGGCGTGACGGGATACGGGCGCATCGACCGCCTCGGGTGCGACCTGCTCGCGCTGATATCCGCCCCGATGGCGGAGGCGGCCGTCTATCCATCCCTCCAGGCGCGGATGCGCTGGCTCGACCGCGGTTACTTCCATCTCGACAGCCCCGGCTCGTTGCAGCACCTGGACATGCTGCTGGGCCAGGAGGAACTGGGCGGCGTGCAGTTCGTCTATGGCGCCGGGCGGGGACCGGCCGCCCGGTGGATCGACGTTTACCGGCGCATCCAGGCGGCGGGGAAGTGCCTGGAACTGCTGCCCGAGAGCACGGCCGACGCCCTCGCCGTCATGGAGCACCTGAAGCCGGAGGGCGTGTGGTTCAAGTTCTACCCGGGCGTCCCGGAGGAGGAGGCGCACTGGTTCGTGCGGCAGGTCGCCGAGCCCGGGAACTGGGCGTGAGGTGCGAACCGTGAGGGAAGCCACGCACGGATGGCTGCGACCATAGAAGGGAGCAACGACGCATGAACGTGGAAGGCGAAGGCGGAAAGGCGGCGGGTCGGCCGGTCACCGTCAGCGGGGTCGTGCCGGCTCTGGCGCTCCGGGCGGAACTGGGGCCGCCGCGCACCGAGTGCGGCGTCGGCGCACTGATGCCCTGGGCGGGCCGGCTCTGGGCCGTCTCGTACGTGTCCAGCAAGGGCCGCAGCGGCGTCGGGACCGGGTTCTACGAGATCGACGACGATTTCAGACTGACCAGGCGCCCCGAGAGCCGCGTCGGGACCTACACGAACCGCATGGTCCACTTCCCCTCGAACCAGCTCTTCATCGGCCCGCACGTCATTGACGCCGACCGCAACGTCCGCACGGTCGAGGAGCTGATTGACGTGCGGCTCTGTTCGACCATGTACCACCTCGAAGACCCCGACAACATGGTGTACATGCTCGGGATGGAGGGGGAGTTCTTCGAGATGGACGTGCGCACGCTCGAGGTGCGGCAGCTCTTCGACCTGGGGGCGGTGCTGGAGTCGCCCCGGCCGCCCGACGTTCACTTCAAGGCCGGCTACTCGGCGCTGGGCAAGGTGGTCGTGGCCGCGAACGACTACCAGGAGGACGACTTCCTCGGGCGCGTCGAGGGCGGCCGGCTCGCCGAGTGGGACGGCAAGGAATGGACGATACTCGAGCGCAAGCCCTTCGTTGAGGTGACCGGGCGCGGCAAGTGGTCGGGGACGATGTTCGCGACGGGGTGGGACCGCGCCTCGGCCATCCTGAAGGTCTACACGCAGGCCGACGACCGGTGGACCACCTATCGCCTGCCGAAGGCGAGCCACACCTACGACCACGCCTGGCAGACCGAGTGGCCGCGCATACGCGAGACCGAGCACGAGCGGTTCCTGATGGACTGCCACGGCATGTTCTACCAGCTCTCGACCTGGGCGTACGGCGGGCGCGTCTGGGGGGTGAAACCGATCTCGACGCACCTCTGGGTGCTGGGCGACTTCTGTAGCTGGCTCGGCCTGCTCGTGCTCGGGGCGGACAACGCCAGCCCGTCGGGCGCGGACAACCCGCTCTGCGGCGAGCCGCAGTCCGGGCTCTGGTTCGGCAAGACGGACGACCTGTGGGCGTTCGGCAAGCCGTCCGGCTGGGGCGGTCCCTGGTGGAAGACGCCCGTGCGGGCAGGCGAGCCGTCCGACCCCTATCTCATGACGGGCTTCGACGGGAAGGTCCTGCACCTGGCCCGCGAGGAGGAGGGCGCGGTGACGTTCACGGTCGAGGTGGACTTCCTCGGCGACGGGAGCTGGCGCACGTATGACAGCTTCCGTGTAGCTCAGGCGCCCTCGCCTGAGGGTACTCGGCCGGGGGCGTCCGAGCTACATCGGGAGGCCGGGGGCTACGTGCACCACGAGTTCCCGGCCGGGTTCAGCGCGCACTGGGTCCGCGTGACTGCGGACGCCGACTGCACGGCCACGGCGTACCTGCACTACACGTGACGCGACATGTAGCGCCGCCGTCCCGGCGTCGCGCTCACCGGACGAGCAGGCCGGGGTCCTGCGTCCCTCCCGCGCCGGGTCCGAGCTTCTCCCTGAGGCCGGCGGAGAGGGCCTCCCTGACCAGGTCCGCGCGGCGGCGCTCGAAGCCGACGCCGCGCCGCGCCGCCAGCAGGTAGGCCGGGACGCGGTACATGCCGTGCCAGTGCTGCGGTTTCTGGGCGGCCTGCTTTCCGTAGAGTTCGAGTATCTTCGGGTCGAACCGGGCGAGCCCGACAAAGACGGTGGACTCGTCGTACTGCGGGTTGAACCAGCCGAGCGGCCTGTAGGCCGGGCTCTCGCTGTCGCCGTTCCATATCTCCTCCAGGAACGTGCGGCAGTGCATCTCGACGTCGCTCCGGTCGAAGACGATCCCGTGGTCGTAAGCCGCTGCGACGAACCGCGTGTCGGACGCGCCGTAGCCGCGGTGTTCCAGGCTGGTCCAGTGGCGGCTCTTGCCCTTCTCGTCGTAGTCCCACCGGCCCGCCGCGTCCCAGTAGTGCCATATGTAATGGTCGTCCTCAACTTTGAGGAACTTGCGCCACCGGCGGGCGAGCCTGACGGCCTTCGCCAGGTAGTCGGCGCGCCGCTCCGGGCTCGGCGTGACGCGCGCGGCCGCCAGCAGCATCAGCCCCACGTGCGCGTTCTTGTTGTGGGGCAGGGTGATGCCCTCGACGTAGGTCCCGCAGCCCGCGTGGGTTTCCTTCCAGCGTCCCATCGCGTCCCATTTGGTGATCAGCGCCGGGTCGATGGCTTTGAGGTACTGCTCCGCCTTCCTGCGGTACTGCGCGGGCATGGCGGGGTCGCTCTGCGCGAGCTCGATGAATTCCAGTATCGGTTCGAGCAGCAGCGCCTCGCCGGTGAGGGAGTGACCCCAGCCGGGGAAGCCGTCCTCGACCTTGAGCCGCGCCATCAGGTCGTCGACCTGGCCCGTCAGGTATCGCAGCCACCGCTGGTCGCCGCTGCAGGCGTAGCCGTCCACGAGCCCGCGCAGCGTCGGCGCGGCCTGCCAGCCGAGGTCCTCGCCCCAGTACTCCTTGTGCGCGCTCCAGCCAGGCAGGACGCGCTCCATGTAGTCCGCCCATTGCCGGTAGAGCGCCGCGTCGGCGGGCGTCCCGGGCGTCGCGGCATGGAGGCCCGCCGTCGAGCAGCACACTGCGAGGGCCAGGACGGCGATTCGCCAACACGCGGGCGCGTTCCGCGGGTTCATCGTTTCTCCCCCTTGTTTCTCGGGTGGTCTGACGCGCGTACTGTACCGCGCGGCCTCGAGTGCGGCAAGGATTATCCGGTCGGCGTGAGTTTGATAAATCCGTCGCAGGCGCGTAATCTGACTGCGGCAGCGAGGGGGAAGCGGGGTCGGTCCGGGTGGCCTGCGTGAGTTGACCTGAGAGAGGCGGAGGGAAGCGGGATGGCTGATGTGCGAGAGCGGGACTACGACGTCGTGGTGGTCGGCGCCGGCCTGGCGGGGGTCGGTGCGGCGCTGGCCTGCGGGCGGGCCGGCCTGAGGACACTGCTGGTCGAGTACAGGCCGCTTCTCGGCTGGGAGGCCACCTGGTCCTGCCTGCGCCGGGTGGAGGCAACGGATTCCGCCGTTGCCGGCGCCGTCATCGAGGAGGTCCAGGGCGCGGGCGGGGTCGGGAACGGGCGGCTCGACGCGCCGATGCTGGAGATGGTCCTGGACCGGCAGGCGCGCGCGGCGGGCGTTGACCTGCTCTACTACGTGAGCCCGGTCGCCGTGCTCGACTGCGACGGCGCCTTGGGGGCGGTGGTCGTCGCGGGCAAGTCCGGACAGATCATCCTCGGGGCCAGGGCCTTTGTGGACGCGACGGAGAACGGACTCCTGTGGCAGTGCTGCGGCGCGGACGTGACGGCCGAGCCCGGGCCGGCGCGGTTCGCCTTCTTCCTGAACGGCGTCGAGGGGCGGTTCGGGCCGGTTGAGATCGAGGGGCCGGGCGACGTCGGGCGGGTCGTCGTCGGGCCGTCCTGCTGGCAGGGGGAGGCCGTCGTGGAGTTCGACCTCGCCGAGGACTCGATTCCCCTGGCCTTCGGCAAGTTGCCCTGGGTGATCGAGGACGTTCGCGAGGAGTTGCGGCCGTGCGCGGACGCGATGGTGACCCACGCCGTCTTCAAGCCGCTGCTGTTGGGGGGCAGGCGGGCGGACGTGGGAGACGGCGGCCGGCACCCGTCGCGGGCGAACCTGTTCGGGGCCGGCACGTGGGCGGGCTGGCCCGAAGATCGGGGCCAATCCCTGGCGGGGCTGCTCGGGTTCGGCGAGTCCGCCGGCCGGCGGCTGGCGGAGGCGTTCGGCGACCTGCCGCGCGTGCCCGAGAGCGGCGACCTGGCGGCGAACCCGCTGCCCGTCGCCGAGCGCGAGAGCGACGTCGTGGTCTGCGGCGGAGGCACCGCGGGCGCAGTCGCCGCCATCGCGGCTGCCCGCGAGGGCGCCGGGACGGTCCTGGTGGAAAGCTCTCCGCTGCTGGGGGGCATCGGGACGGGCGGCGGCATACACTCCTACTACCACGGCGTGCCCGGCGGGCTCCAGGACGACGTGGATCGGCGCATTGCCGAGCTGACGCCCACGTTCGCGCCGTCCGGCAAGGTCGTCGGCTTCCATCCCCTGGTGAAGATGGTTGCCCTGGCCGCGATGGCGCGGGAAGCGGGCGTGGAGGTCCTCCTGGAGAGCTGTGTCACGGACGTGGAGACGGTCGCCGTGGGCGCCGGGCGAGGGGAAGGGCCGGCGGGCAGCGTGGTGACCGGCGTCCGGGTCGCGGGGCCGGCGGGCTGCGCCGCCTACCGGGCGGCCGTCGTGGTGGACTGCACCGGCGACGGCGACGTGGCCGCGATGGCAGGGGCGCCGTTCGTACTCGGCAGGGAAGGGGACGGAATGCCGCACGCCTACTCCCAGTCGGCGGGCGTCCTGCGCGGCGACGGCGTGCTGGGTCACACCAACTTCGACGCGGGCCACTGCGACCCGACCGACGTGGCGGACCTGACGCGCGCCAGGCGCGTGGCCGTGATGCAGTACTGGCGCGAATGGTCCGGGCCGGAGGACCGGCTTCTCTACGTCGCGCCGCTGATCGGGCTTCGCCAGAGCCGCCAGATCGTCGGGGACTACACGCTCACGCTCTCGGACGAGGTCGAGTCGCGGCAGTTCGACGACGTAATCGCTTATGCGTTCTCGCACTATGACAACCACGGACGCGACTACGAGAACGAGGACGACGAGGCCGTCGTGTGGGTCTGGCTGCTGGGCAACTGGCAGAGGCGCATCGGCTGCGAGGTGCCGTACCGCTGCCTGCTGCCGCGCGGCGTGGACGGCCTGTTGGTGGCGTGCCGCGCCCTCTCGATCACCCAGAACGCCCATTACCAGCTCCGCATGGAGCGCGACATGCAGCGCGTGGGCGAGGCCGCCGGCGTCGCCGCCGCGCTCTCGGCGGCGCTCGGCTTCAGCCCGCGCAACCTGCCCGTCGAGGAGCTCCAGGAAAGGCTCTTCCGCAGCGGCGCGCTCGGGCCGAGGGACGCCGACAGGAAGTCGCCGCGGGTCGACGTGCAGTTGCACGACCCCTCGGCCTTGCCCGAGGCCCCGCCGGAGCGTCCGCCGGAGGAGTGGATCGACGGCCTCGGTGGGGACGACCCCAGGACTGCCGCCTGGATGGCGATGCGGGCCGGGGAGGCGGCCGTGCCCGGGCTGCTCGGGGCGCTCAAGCGCGGCGGCGAACAGCGCTGTTTCTGGGCGTCCGTGGCGCTGGCCATGCTCAACTCCGCGGATGCCGCGCCTGCCCTGCGCAATGCGGTTCAGAGCCGCTACGGCGACATGCCGGACAGGCAGCGGATCGCCCCCGCCTGGATGGGCGCCGCAGTGCTGCTGGGCCGAGTCGGCGGGGCGGACGACCTGCCCGCCCTGGCCTCCGTGCTGGAGGACGCCGGGGCGGGGCTCGACGCCTGCATCGCCGCCCTGCGGGCCGTCGGCCGCATCGGCGACCCCGTCGGCATCCCGCTCGTCCGCGCGTTCCTGGCCAGGGAGGACGTGGACGCGGTGCGCACCTACCAGGTCTCCGTGGGGAACATGGGCGAGGTCAAGGAGGACGTGCGCTGGGCGGTGGACCTCGCCGCCGCCGAGGCGCTCGCCCGGATGGGCGAGGACTCGACGGACCTGGCCGCCGCCTACCTGGACGACGAGCGCGCGCTCGTGCGCCGTTACGCCGGCAGGGTAATCAACCTGGTCTCGAAGGGGACGAAATGACGGAGCGAGTGCTCTACGCCGAGCTGACGCCGCGCGATTTCCTGGAGCGGGTCCGCCGGGCGCCGATCGCCTACCTGCCGCTCGGGACGCTCGAATGGCACGGGGCGCACCTGCCCCTGGGCGCTGACGGGCTCCAGTCGGAGGGCTTCTTCGTCGAGCTGGCCCGCGAGGTCGGCGGCGTCGTGCTGCCGAAGCTCTTCGTCGGCCCCGACCGCCACCAGGAGGCCGACGGGGTGGATTACTACGGCATGGATACGTCCGACCACGGTCAGGAGCCGCCGCAGCAGCTTGCGGGCAGCGCCTACTGGGTGCCGGACGAGTTGTTCGAGCAGATCCTTCGCGCCATCCTGAAGCAACTTCGACGAGCCGGTTTCCGCGTCGTCGTCGGGCACGGGCACGGCCCCTCGACCGGCTGCCTTCGGGACCACGCGGAGCAGTGGGGGAGGGAGTTCGGCCTGCGCCTGTTCCATTGCTGGGGGCCGGACGACTCCGACGGCCTCGGCATCCAGACCGACCACGCCGCCGCCAACGAGACCTCGCTGGTCATGGCGCTGCACCCGGACCTGGTCCAGATGGAGAACCTGCCCGAGGACCCGGACGTCTGGCCGACGGCCGTCGGCGGCAAGGACCCGCGCCAGTTCGCCTCAGCTGAGCGGGGCCGCCGGGCCATCGAGAAGCAGGTCGAGCGCATGGCGGGCATACTCCGCGAGGCGCTCGCGGAGTTGCCGGCGGAATGAGCAACGTCCGCTACACAGTGGCGGGCGGCCTGACGCCCGAGCAGTTGGACGCCATCCACCGGACCGCCCTGCGCGTGACGGCGGAGGTCGGCGTCGAGGTGGGCCTGCCCGAGATCATCGAGCGGGTCGCCGGCGAACGCGGCGTGAGCATCGAGGGCACCCGCGTGCGGCTCGCGCCCGACCTCGTCGAGCAGTGCGTCCGCGAGTACCGCGCGGAGCACGCGGAGGCCGGCGATGGCGACGGGGGTTTCACCGTTGACGTGCTGACCGGTTTCGCCTTCCAGGTGCTGGACGTCGAGACCGACGAGCTGCGGCCGATGTCCACCGATGACTGCATCGAGGGCGCGAAGCTGGTGGACGCCCTGCACGCGGCGGGGGTGCGGGGCGGCACGCCGGGCCTGCCCCAGGACGCGCCGCCGCAGTTGCGGGAGATACTGGCCTACAAGATCGGCTGCGAGCACTCGCGCACTGCCGCGCACGTCGGCGTGACTTCGATGCGCGGCGCCGAGATCGTCTACGAGATGTCCCGCGCGGCCGGCAAGCCGTTCGACCTGCCCGTGTTCGTCCTGAGCCCGCTGCGGGTCGAGGGGGACAGCATCGCGATGGCCCTGGCGTTCCTGGAGCAGGGCAGGGAGGTGAACGCCGCCGTCCACGGGATGCCGCTGCTCGGCCTGACGACGCCGCTGCCCCTGCCGGGCGCGTTCGCCGAGAACGTCGCCACCGTCCTGGCGGCGTACGTGCTCTTCAGGCTGATGGGGTTCGGGGAGAATCTGACCTACCACTTCGACCTCTACCCGTTCGACATGAAGTACGGCACGATCGCCTACGGCACGCCGGAGCACCTGCTGAGCTACCTGGCCGGCGTGCAGGTCAACCGGTACTACGGCGCCTCCACCGGGAGCTGCAAGGCGTTCCACACGAACGCCGTGTTCCCGGACGCGCACTCGCTCGCGCAGCGGGCGTCGTTCGCCGCGCTGGCCGCGCTCAACGGCGCGAGGAGATTCACCTTCGGCGGGATGTTGGGCATAGACAAGATATTCAGCGCCGAGCAGCTCATCATCGACGTCGAGATACTGGACTACCTGGGGCACGTGGTGCGGGGCTTCGAGTTCGACGAGGAGGCGCTCGGGTTCGAGGCCGTCGCGCAGGTGGGGCCGGGCGGCGACTTCCTGACGCACGAAACGACGCTGTCGCGCTACCGTGACCTGTGGGTTTCGGACCTGTTCCGCGACCTCTCCCCGGAGCGCTGGGAGGCCGGCGACCGGCGCACCGTGAAGGACCTCGTCCGCGAGCGCGTCGCCGCGCTGCTGGCGGGCTATGACTTCAGCCCCGACCCGGGCGTCCGGCGGGAACTGGACCGCATCTACGACGCCGCCGTGAGGGAGTTGGCCTGAAACGGAACGGATTCGGCGCAGGGAACGGCGGGGGTTGTGGGGATTCTGCTACTCGGTGTTGTCCTGTCCGCTTGGTAGAGCACGTGTCGCAATGCCTCAGGACTCCAGCGTGTGCCGAAGGAATCGCCATTCACGCGTCTCACGTCCGCCGCTCACTGGGCCGGTGAAATGGGAGGGTGGTAGCAATGTTTGCGCTGAGACAGAATAGCCGCTGTGGTCGTGCCGTCCTCGCCGGATGCTCGATTGCGCTGCTCGTTGCAGCCAACTTCGCGTTGGCCGCCGATTGGCCGTGCCACAGGGCGGACGCGGCGCGTTCGGGTGTCACAGAGGACGAACTGGGGTTTCCCCTCGGCTGCGCCTGGACGTACGTGCCGTCGCAGCCGCCGCGGCCGGCCTGGCCCGAGCCCGGCAAGGAACCGCAACGCATCGACTTCGACTATGCCCCCGAGCCCGTGATCGCCGGGGGGCGGATCTACTTCAGCTCTTCGGCCGATGACACCATAAGGGCTCTGGAGGCGGCCACCGGGCGGCTTCTGTGGCTGTTCACAACCGATGGCCCCGTCCGTTTTGCCCCTGCGGTGGCGGAAGACAGGGCTTTCGTCGCTTCGGACGACGGACTGCTGTACTGCCTGCAGGCCGGTACGGGACGGCTCCTCTGGAAGTTCCGCGGCGGTCCGCGCGATGAAAGGGTCATCGGCAACGGACGCATGATCTCGCGCTGGCCGTTGCGAAGCGGAGTGCTGGTGGACGACGGGGTGGCCTATCTGGCGGCCGGGATGTGGCCGTCCGAGGGCGTTTTTGTGTATGCCCTCGATGCCGCAACGGGCAGAGTCCTGTGGGTTAACGATACTTGTGGGATCATGTACCTTGCCAACGGGAAGAACGGCGGGCAGTTCAGCGGCGTGGCGCCGCAGGGATATCTGGCCGCTTCGCGCGAACTCTTGCTCGTCCCTACGGGCAGGGCGGTCCCGGCCGCTTTTGACCGGCGAACGGGACGATGTGTCTACTACAAGTTTGCGCAAAGCTGGGCAGAAGGCGGCTGTTGGACGACCGTGCTGGAGGAAAAGGGGGTCTTCATCAACGGCGTGCGCGGCGGCCACACGGTGCCCTACCGCCTTTCCACGGGATTGCCCGTGCCCTGGGATATCCGAAGTAAGATGCAGCCGTCTTACCGCTTCCAGGGGACGCAACTGTACGGACCGGACTGGAAGGTGGCTGCACCCCATGACGTGCACTCACTGGCGCGCGCTGGCCGGACGGTGATCGTGGGAGGCGACGGCTTCATCGGGACCTATGACGCAGGGGACGGATCGGAACGCTGGTCCGACGAAGTTGTCGAGGGGCAGGTCCGCGGGATCGCTGTCTCGAACGGGCGACTCGTCGCTTCGACCGATAAGGGATTGCTCTACTGCTTTGAGCAGGGAAAAGCAGCGGGCGGCAAGCCGAGAGCCGTCGGCCCTCATCCAATGCGCCCTAACGAGGGCGTTGTTTCGGGAGACCAGCGGCACGCAGCCGAGGTGCTGGCCAGGCTCCAGCGGGCGGGGGTTGCCAGGGGATTTGTCCTGGTCTGGGGCGGCGCCAATGCTCACCTGGGGGAAATGATTGCGCGGCGGACCGCTTTGCACGTGGTCGCGGCCCTGCGCGATGCCGGCCATGTTGCAGCCGAGCGCTCGCGCTTGCTCTCGGAGACGGACCTCTACGGCTCGCGCCTGGTCGTCCATCACATCGATGATCCGGGCTCGCTGCCTTACGCGCGCTATTTCGCCAACGCGGTGGTTGCTGCTTCGGGCACGGCTGACGACTTGCCGATGGAGGAACTGTGCCGAGTGCTCCAGCCATGCGGGGGGTTGCTGATCCTTGTCGGCTTCGATCGTGGTGACGCGGCAGCAATGCTGGCGGCCGCCGAAGTCCCGCCGGGTGGGCTCCGTGCATGGCAGGACGGCACAACGTTCGAGCGCGGCAAGCTGCCGGGTGCGTTCGATTGGGACTCGGAGGTCACCTGCGATCATCGGGTGAAGTGGCCGCTGGAGCTTCTGTGGTTCGGCGGACCCGGCCCGGCCAGGTTCCAGGACCGGCACCGCGGCGTGCCGTTTCCGGTGGCTGCCAACGGACGTTACTTTGCCATTGGAGAGCACTGCATAATCGCCATTGACGCGTACAACGGCTCCGAACTGTGGACGCGAGACATACCGAATGCGAGCGCGTGGACAGCGAAGGGCCGGCCCGACCTGAGGCCCTTCAGAACGCTCCGTTCCCTGGCCGCAGACGATGAGCACGTGTACGTCAACCTGGGCGAGGTCTGCTACCGGCTTGACGCCGCAACGGGAGCGCAGCAGGGCATATACGGCAGCTTCAACGCGACCGAAGTGTACCCGCTCAGCCAGCCGCAGACCTTCCACCTGGAGGCGGACCCAGAGCATTCCGGCACGATCACGCTGAGCAAGAGCCCGGACGATATACTCATCAGCCTGACGGCAGAAGAGCCTGAGGCGGTGGACCATGCCGTCTGGGAGTTGTACTTCGACTTCCGACCGCACGAAAGACGCGTCAACCTGTACGGGTCTGGCGTCTTCGGTCTGACGCTCGACGCCAGGTCCGGCGTCTGCCAGCCTGCAGCCGGCCCCAGGCACCCCGAGGTGAAGGTGACCAGAACCGGTGCCGACAACGGCAGCACGTTGGCCCTGCGTCTGCCGCGCGCCGCCATCGCGGATGTAGCGGGATACCGGCCGGAGGACTTCGGCTTCGAAGCCGTACTCAGTTACTATGCGCCCAGAGGCGGAGGCGAGGAACTGCGATTCAGGAAACAGGCGTTCGCTGAGACCGTTGCCTGCAATAACGGTTGGGCCGTGTTCCGTATCGGTTCAGCCGCTTCGGCCAAAGCGGGAAAGGTCGCCTCGGTCGAACCCATGGAAGACCTTCCCTCGTGGGTCCGTTCCTGGGGGCGCAGGCCCCATCGAGAGAGAAGCGCCGACGACGTCGTCATCGACCGGGCAACGGGACCCTACCGCTACCCGACCAATCCCCTCACCGACCAGGCGAGATTGATCCCTTACCATCGCGCCCACGGCTGTGGCGGCAATCCGATCCCGTCGCTGACGCTGGACTTCTATCGCTCCAGCACCCTTGGCATCTACGACTACACCGACGACGCCGGCATCCGCAACTTCGACGGAATACGGCCGGGCTGTGGCAGCAGCGGACTTGTTCCCGCTTTCGGATTGCTCGTTTCGAGCGCTGCGGACAGCGGGTGCGTGTGCCACTATAACTACCAGACTTCGCTGGCCCTCGCGCCGGCGTCGAAACGTAGCAACGAGGACTGGGCGGCGTTCTATGACACAGACGCCGGCGGCTGCCTGGAATGCGTGTCTCTGAACCTCAATGCCCCGGGCGACCGCCGCGATGCCGACGGCGCACTGTGGCTGGGGTTTCCGCGGCCTCTTCCCGGCTATGCCCTGCACGTGCCCCTGTCGTTGGACGTTCTGAGCAAATGTGGCAACTATCGATACAATGCTGACCGCGTCGCGATCGGCAACACGACGCGGCCCTGGATATACGCGTCCGGCATTCGAGGCATACGGAAAGCCGTTCTTGCACTGGACTTGCTGGAGCACCCCGCCGTGTCCGTGCAGTGCTCGCGCCCGCCGGAAGTCGATGGCGTGCTGGCCGATTCATGCTGGGGCGACCTCCAGCCATTGGCGATAGCCGCGAAGGGAGAGGACCTGTTTTTCTGCCACGACGACGTCAATCTCTACGTTGCCTTCAAGCGACCAGCAGCTTTTGGTTTTCGCGGCCTGATGCCGTGGGAAACGGGCGCCGAAGGCGACGATGCCCCCGTCTGGCTTGACGGCGCCTACAGTTCCTTTGAGATGTACCTAACTGACAATGAAGAACACATGGCGGGCATTCATCTGGGGCTTTCTGCGTCCGGGGCCTCCTACGAGGGGCTGTGGAAATGGGACGAAGGATGGGAAAGTGATGTCAGAGCTGTGGAGGACACGTCCTGGCAAGGCCAGTGGACAAGGGCCGTGAAGGCCGACGAGAATGCCTTCATCATCGAGATGGCGATCCCGTGGAGCACGCTGGCTGAGGCGGGCCTGAGCAGATCCGAGCTTCTGATCGAAGCCAACAACCAGAGGCAGACGGGACCGATACGGCATCCTGCGTCCAAGTGCCGGATGGCTTACACGTGGCGGCATTTCCGGCCGCTGGCGTTGGTCGCCGCGGCGAGAGATCGGAAGTCCAGGCCACACACAGTCCGGCTTCATTTTATGGAGCCGGATGACGTGCAGCCCGGCCGCCGCGTCTTTGATGTGAAGCTGCAAGGACAGACGGTTCTAAAGGGGCTCGACATCTGTCAGGAGGCGGGAGCCCGGAATACGGCGCTTGTCAGGGAGTTCCGAGGGATTGAGGCCGAAAGGACAATTGCCCTGGAACTCGTCCCCGGAGCGCAAGAGATAACCGCATTGACTGCGCCGGTTCTAAGCGGCATCGAGTTCGAAGCCGAGGCACCGTGGTAATAGCCTGGTTCGCCGCGCTGCTGGCGGGCTATGACTTCAGCCCCGACCCGGGCGTCAGGCGGGAACTGGAGCGCATCTACGACGCCGCCGTGCGCGAACTCACGTAGCGCGGCAGAACACGACACAGGAGCAACCGCCATGACCGTGCAGGACGTGATTGACGCGATGCTGTCCGCCGTCCACTGTGAGCCGCTGGAGAAGACCGTTGACACGCTGAAGACCGGCGACCCCGGCGCGGAGGTGACGGGGATCGCGACGACGTTCCTCGCCACGCTCGACGTGCTGCGCCGGGCGGCCGGGCTCGGCGCGAACATGGTGATAACGCACGAGCCGACCTTCTACACCTCGCAGGACGAGGTCGGCGCGCTGCCGGGGGACGGCCTCGTCGCGCTCAAGCAGCGGTTCATCGAGGAGAACGGGATCGCGATATGGCGGTTCCACGACCACTGGCACCGGCACGCGCCGGACGGGATCGTGGAGGGCGTCGTGAGGCAACTGGGCTGGGAGGGGCACCAGAGCGAGGACGACCCGTGCGTCTTCGTCATGCCCCGGACGACCGTCGGGGCGCTCGCGGCGGAGGTGAAGAGGCGGCTCGGCACGTCGTCGGTGCGCGTGGTCGGGGACCCGGAGATGGCGTGCAGCGTCGTCGCGCTGCGGGTCGGCGCGCACGCATCGTCTTCGCAGATCGAGATACTACGGCGCGACGGGGTGGATGTGCTGCTGGCCGGGGAGACGCGCGAGTGGGAGACGGTGGAATACGCGCGGGACGCCGCCGCGGCGGGGCAGCGCAAGGCCCTGATCCTGGCCGGGCACTGCATGAGCGAAGAGCCGGGGATGGAGTACCTGGTCGAGTGGCTCCGGCCGCTCGTGCCGGGGGTGAGCGTCACCTTCGTGCCGGCGGGCGACCCGTTCTGGTGCGTATAGGAGTGGAGAATGTTCGACGTTGAGGAACTCATCCGCCTGGCGCGCGCGACCGCCAACAGGGGCCGCGTCCACCTCTTCCTGGGCGACCCGCGCTCCGACGGCTGCGATAAGACGACGGTCGAGCCGGGCAACGCGTATTCGCCGGGCGTCTGGACCTGCGGCGTCTCGGTCTGGCTCGATCACGGCGCCGAATGGGTCACTGCGGACGACCTCGCGGACGATGAGGTCGAATGGTCCTTCATCGCGGAGCCGGGCGGCGCGCCCGTCGTCGAGTCGCGCTGCGCATTCGGCCCCTTGCGGCTGCACTGCCGCCTTTGCCACCTCGGGGAAGAGGGCGCGCGCGGCGTGGACTACAACCTCGTGGAGGTCGCAGCCGCGCAGCCCTGCAAGGCCGCGCTCGCCGTCGTCGTCAGGGACGTCGGCCCGGCCGGCGGGCGGATCGAGTCCCTCGACTGGGACGCGGGCGGCCGGACGCTGACGGTCAACGGGGCGATGCGGCTGGTCTTCGAGGACGCCGTCGAGCGCTGCGTCATCGCGCCGGCCGGCGGGGAATGGGACTCGCCCGCCGCCGCGGCTGTCGTGCCGATGGCGCTCGACGGGGGACAGGTCCGCTCCGTGCGGTTCAAGACGGTCCACGGCTTCGCCGACCCGCCGTTCTCGGCGGAGCTGGCCGCGTGCGAGCCGCCGGCCGTGCGGACGGTGGATGCGGCGTTCGAGGAGGCGGCGGAACGCTGGCGGGAGGCCCTGCCCGCGCGGGTGTTCGGGCCGGACCCGCGAGTCGCGCTGGCCTGGGAGCGGTGCGCCTACCACGTCCAGGCCGCCATGGAGTGCCGCCTGCCCCGCATCGGCGCCGTCAACTATCCGATCTTCTGGATGCGCGACTGCGTGATCGTGCTCAGGTCGCTGGACCTGACGGGCCGGCACGACCTGGCGCGGGTCGGGAACGACTACCTGGCGCCGCTCTGCTTCGCCGGCGGGTTCGGCGCGGAGTCGGATGCGCCGGGCGAGGGCATCTGGTCGCTGGTGCGCCACGCCGCGATGACCCGCGACGACGGATGGCTTGAACGCCGTTTCGAGCAGGTGCGCGAGCGCGCCGGCTGGATCGAGCGGATGCTCGCCGCCGACGCGCCGCTCCGCGCCGTGACGGAGAACCGCGACCCGCGCGGCGTCAACAGGCCGAGCGCGAACCTGCTCTGCCTGCCCGCGCGGGACGGGCTGATACACGGGCGCATGGACGGGCATTCGCCGGACTTCTACGTCAACTGCTGGGCCGAGTGCGGCCTGCGGCTCGCCTCCGAGGCCGCCCGGCGCCTGGGGCAGGACGATCTGGCGGAGCGCTGGACGGAGCAGGCCGCGGCCCTCGGCGAACGCGTTGGCCTGCGCCTCCTGCCCGGCTATGGGAATAACCCCAGGGACGCCATCGCCGTGCCCTACCCCACGGGCGCGCTGGCGGGCCGCCGCGACGAACTGCGGGAGGCGTTCGCGCGCTGGTACCGGGGCAACCGACTCCGCCCCGACGGCGGCCGCAACCCGGAGGAGCTCTGGACCTACTTCGAGGCGGCCCAGATCCACAACGCGATTCTGCTCGGCCTGCGCGACGAGGCATGGGTCAACCTGGACGGCATGTTGGCGCCGGTCGGCACGTGGGACGTATCGGCCTACACCGAGGGTGGGGCGGGGGAGGGCGAGATGCTGCCCTTCCGCAACGACCTGGGGCGGCGCGGGTGGCTCCGTCCGGAGGGCGCCCTCGGCGCCAACATGCCGCACAACTGGACGGGGGCCGAGATGCTCAACCTGATCCGGGACATCTTCGTCGCCGAGCGGGACGGCCGCCTCGTGCTCGGGCTCGGAATCCCCCGCGCGTGGCTAACGCCGGGCGCAAGGTTCGGGGTCCGGGACATGCCGACCGACCTCGGCACCGTCAGCTACGACGCCACCGTTGCAGCCGACGGAACCGTCCGACTTGATTACCGCGGGCCTGAGCCCTACGATGCTGTGTTCCCCGTGCCGGCGGCGTGAGGAAGCGCCGGCGCGGTCATGGACAGAGCATGAAAGACGAGGGAGAGCAGATGAGAGCGGCAACGATCGTGATCGTGGCGGCTGTCGGAATGTTGGCTTGCGGCACGGCTGCCCGTGCGGCCGAGCAAGCGGGAATCGAGATTGGTCCCCTGCCTGGGCCGGCCCGATTGGCCGGGATGCCGGCCGTGCCGTGGGTCACGCGCGAAGATACCGCGTGGCTCCAGGGCGAGCCACTGGTCAGCATGCGGGACGAGGCGCGCGACGCGGCCGCCAGGGCGTGGGCGGCCGTTAGCGACGAGGCAATCCTGATCCACGTCATTGTCGCTGACGACGTGCACCGCGGCGGCAACAGCGGCGGCAGCATCTGGCAGAACGACTGCGTCCGCCTGGGCGTGGACGCGTGGGGCGACGACTCCCACGGCCGGCCCGCCGACGCGGAGGTGGTCGGCATTGGGGACGCTTCCTATACGTTCTCCCTGACGGACAACGGGCCGGTCACCTGGGTCGAGGTCAGCGGTGCCGTGGACGGGTCCGGCGTCCGTCCCAATCTTTCGCCACGCATCAAGAGGGACGACGCGGCAAAGACCACGACCTACGACGTCGAGCTGCCGTGGCGGGAGTTCGCTCTTCCGGGATGCTGCCTGCCGACTTTCGGGCTGGCGCTCTACGTGTGCGACGCGGACGAGCGGCCGGAGATGAGCAAGCTCCGGTGGGACGCCGCACCCCAGGCGAGTTGGGACGACCGCGTCATCTGCGGCCAGTTCAAGCCCGGCCTGTTCAGGCAACTGAGGATCGCCGAGCCCAAACACACCGTGGCGTGTGTTGCGATCACGAACCGGATGTTGAGCGAAGCGCGGCACGCCGCCGAGGCCGTCGTGACCTGCACGCCGGGCGCCGCGGACGAGGTCGCCGTGTACCTGGGCGAAATGAGCGTCTGGCTTGACCTGCCGGACGGCGGGGGAGTGCAGCGGCTCAGGGTTGCGGCCCGGCCGGAGGAGCGCCTGGCCGGCTCAACGGACTTCGAAGTCGCCTTGGCGAAGGGCGGCAGTGACGTCGCCAGCGCGTCCGGCGTTGTCCGCAGCGACTACGAGGCCGATTGGTACGCCTTCAAGCCGGAGAACGACACGGGGGCCAGCGCCATCGGGATGGAGGACTGGGTCGAGGCGCCCGCCGGCGAGCACGGCGGCGTGCGCATGGTCGCCGACCGCTTCGAGTTCGAGGACGGCACGCCCGTCAAGTTCTGGGGGACGAACATCGGCTCCGGCACCTTCCTGTCCGGCTGGCAACGGGAGCGCAGCAGGGAGATGCTCTCCGAGTATGCCAGGCACTGGCGTAAGTACGGCGTCAACTGCATCCGCGTTCACAAGCACATGGAGAACACGGGCGGCATCCTGAGTAACGAGTCGGTGCTGGAGTTCGACCCCGAGAAACTGGACCAGTATGACTACTTCACCGCCGAACTGAAGAAGAACGGCATCTACCACGCCCACTCGCCCGTGTTCCACCTGCGGCTCGGCCCGGCGGACGCGGACAAGGTCGTCGCCTACGACGAGATCATGAAGCCGCAGCGCGACAAGGACGGCAACGTGCCGAAGGACGCTCAGGGCAACATTCGCAGGCGCGGCGACACGTACTGCTTCAGCAGCTTCGCGCCGGACGTTCAGGACGTCCACATCCAGCAGACCGTCAACATCCTGAACCACCGAAATCCCCACACGGGCCTGCGCTACGCGGAGGACCCGGCCCTGGCATACGTCGAGCTGCGCAATGAGGACAGCATCTTCTTCTACTCCACCCAGAGCATCCTGCTGGAGGCGCCGACGTACAAGAAGCTCTTCTGCGAGAGGTTCTCGGACTGGCTCAAGGCGAGGTACGACACGCAGGGAGCGCTGGAGAATGCCTGGGGCAGCAGGGCGTTCAACTGCTGGGGCTTCTGTTACCCGGACGAGTGCCTGGAGAAGCGGAACATATTCCCCATCTGCAACGCGTGGTGGTTCAGCCCGGAGGGCCTGGCCGACCAGGAGGAGAGCTTTGGCGCCAGGCGGCGGCTGCTGGACACGGCGCGGTTCCTCTACGAGGAGCAGTCGCGCTTCTACCACCGCTTCGTCGAGGCCATCCGCGGGACCGGGTTCGAGGGGCCGATAGTCGGCTCCTGCTGGTGGGCGGGCTCGGGCGTGCCGCATTACCTGAACCTCTACACGGATTACGAGGTGGGCTACATCGACCGGCACGAGTACTATGGCGGCGGCGGTTGGGGCGGGCATAGCTCTCTGAGCGGCGCCAGCCCGCTTGCCAGGCCGGGCTCGGGCAGCTTGATAGAGGGCTTCTCTCAGGTGGTGGACCGGCCGTTCGGACTGTCCGAATGGATCGGCGTGCATCCCTACCCCTGGACGGCGGACGGCCCTCCGATGATCGCCGCATACGGACTGGGCCTCCAGGGCTGGGACGCCTCCTACGAGTTCGCCTCCGGTCACGGCGGGTTCGGCGATGACCAGGGAGGGCGCTGGAATGTCCAGCGGCCCACACAGCTCGGTCAGTACCCGACGATAGCCCGCATGGTCTACCGCAAAGATGTGAAAGAGGGGCCCGTCATCTCGACGCGCAACATACACGTCCCGTCGGTGCTCGAGGGAAGGCTGGGGTTCGTCGAGGAATACGGGATGGGCCAGACGGCGGACTTCAACGCCATCAGCGGCGACATCCCGGAGGCAGCCCTCGCCGCCGGGCGGGTCGTCGTGGCCTTCACGGAGGAGTTCCGGGACACGGACGAGTTCGACGTCTCCGCCTACGTGAAGGACGGCGCGGTCCGCTCGGTCACCGGCCAGCTTGCCTGGACCGGCGTGGATGCCCTGCACGATGCGCCGGCCCGCAGGACCTGGGAGGATCAGCAGGGCTATCTCACGATAGACACCCCGGGCACGAAGGCGCTGGTCGGGTTCGCCCCGAAGCGGCCCTTCAAGCTGGGCGAGGTGACCATCGAGCCGGACAACCTCTTTGCCGTAGTCTTTGTCACTGCCGCCGACAAGGACGCCACGATTGCCAATGCCGACCGCCTGATCGTCTCGGCCGTGGCACGGGCGAAGAACACCGGCATGATCTACCAGCCGGCCATGACGATGTCCATCGCGGAAAGGGGCCAGGGCCCGGTGCTCATGGAGCCTGTGCGGGCCACGGTCAGTATCTCGCGGCCGGGTGAGGCGACCGTGAACGTCCTCGACCACGACGGGCGCCGCACGGGGCGGACGTTGCCCGTCACTGACGGCGCGTTCGTCATCGACGGCAGCCGTGACAGGACGCTTTACTACGAGGTGGTCTACCGGTGAAGCGCCAGGCCGGGCGCGGAACGGGAAGAAAGCGGAGAATCATGAGAAGAGACGGACGGACTACGGTGGCGGCGCGATCCATTGTCATCGCGCTGGCGCTGCTGTCGCTGGGGGCGCACGGCCCCGTGGGCGCCGAGGCCCTGTGGGACGCGGACGGGGCCGACGCCCTGGCCAAACGAATCCTCCAGCGAGGGGGAGTGAACAGGGGGATCTGTTGTCTGCCTCGAAGCAGCGACGGCAAGCTCGCCGTGGCGATCGCAAATGCCAGCGAGTTGCTGGTCCACGCGCAGGTCGCCTCCGACGAGGCCGTGGCCGCCGCGCGGAAGCTGGCGGACGGCGAGGGCTTCTTGGGCGGGCGGGTCTATGTTGACAAGGCCGCAGGAGCGCAGATCGTCCTGGCGGACAACTACGCGGACCTGGTCGTGATCCCGGAACTGGACGAGAAGGCGAGAAAGGCGCTGCCTGCGGCGGAGGTCTTTCGCGTCCTGTGCCCCAACGGCAAGGTCATGGCTCGCATTCCCTCCAACGCATTTCCGGTCGAGAGGACCTCTGTGGAAGGATGGCTCAGCGAAGGGGGTTTCCAGGCGCCTGTCTTCACGGAGGGGGCCGGGGAATCCTGGGTTGAATCCGCCAAGCCATTCCCGAAAGGCATTGACGATTGGTCTCATTGGTTCCACGGGCCGGACAACAACATGGTATCGACGGACACGGTGGCGAAATGGCCCTTCATCATCCAATGGATGGGCCTACCGATGTTCAGCCCTACTATCAGAATTGTCGTTGCCGCTGGCGGCAGGATATTCAACGCAACAGGATCAACCGGCAACCTCTCCTCAGAGGATGCAAACCGGATACGGGCATATAACGCGTTCAATGGTCAACTCCTTTGGGAGCGGCTTCTTTCCGATGAGTACCATGACACCGTGAATCGCTCGGCTTTCGTTGCCACGGATAAGGCCTATTACCTGGTGGATGGCAACACGGTTCTCAGTCTCGATCCGCAGACCGGCCGCGAGCAGCGGCGGATCGAGTTTGATGGGATCAAGGGAACCATCAATTGGCTGGCCATGGATAGAGGAATCCTCTATGTAATGGCCGGGGATAAGAAGTATCCGATTGCTAACGCCGGGGATGATGAATGGTATCCGATTGGGCCCAGGGGCAGAATGGTTGTAACGGGGAAAGGGGAAGACGAACTCCTATGGGGCTTTGGGAAACGCATCGCGGCGTATGACCTGGTCTCGAACAAGACTCTGTGGACGCACGAGGAGTCCGCGCTCCTGGACTATCTTCTGATCGGGCTTTCCGACGGCAAACTGTTCTTCCATGCGCTCAAGTCGCGTGTTGCATGCCTCGACGCCCAGACGGGAGAACTCCTGTGGGAGAATGCCAGCCCGGAGATAATCAAGGCCATCGATGGGAACCCCTTCGCCTGTAATATCAAGGGCGAAAAGGGAATGTTGTGCACGCCGAAAGAGATCCTCGTGATGACCCTGGACAGAAAGTTCACGGTGGCTGTTTCCGCCGCCGACGGGACAATGTTATGGAAGAAGCCCATTAACCTGGGAATTGTTGATACGTTGTGGCTCGACGATAAGTTGTACCTCAAGGGATATGGCGATAACAGGCTACTGGACCCCATGACAGGAGAGAGTATCGGGAGGTATCAAGGCCCAACGAGTCCGGGTTGTGGTCCCATCACGGCTTCACCCACGGGATTCTTCGCCCGGCATGGCATGGGGTGGGATCGCCTCCGCAACGCCCCTGTTTTTGACAAGTCATGGCGCACCGGCTGTGTGCAAAATGCCATCGTGGCAAACGGGCTGGTGATTGGAACGCCTTTCCGCTGCACGTGCAGCTATTCCATCCGTGGGTTCAACGTGCTGGCGCCGGCGGGTGATTTCAAGTTCAACCAGCTTGCAAAGGAGTCGGAAAGACTGGAGTCTTTCCCCGGAGCCGACACCGTGGCCGGGATCAAGATCGGTCCGCTGGATTGGCCGACCTACCGGGGGAACAACCGCCGCAACGGTTCCTCGGATGCATCCGTGCCGGCGAGTGGCGAACTCCTCTGGGAGTTCCGGCCCAAGAGGGCATGCGAGACAACTCCCCCGATCGCAGCAGGGGGCTTCGTGTTTCTGGGCGCTGATGACGGACGACTGGTCTGTGTGGATGGCGTCTCGGGCAACGTGCGTTGGGAATTCTTGACCGGCGGCAGAATCCTCTCTTCGCCCACGGTCTGGGAAGACCGTGTTTACATTGGGTCTTCTGACGGTTACGCGTATGCGCTGGAGGCAGCGACGGGACGCGAATTGTGGCGTTTTCGAGCGGCGCCCGTATCTCGGCGGATCATGGTCTACGGCTACCTCTCGTCCACCTGGCCCGTCAACACGGGGATCCTGCTCGAAAACGGGGTAGCGTACCTGGCGGCCGGGATCGTGGACCGTGAGGGCACGCACGTGTTCGCGCTGGATGGAAGGACCGGGCGGATCAAGTGGCAGAACAACGAGTCGGGACGCGTGCAGATGGACACAGGTGTATCCGCATTGGGACACTTGATGGTGTTCCGGAATCACCTCTGGATGGCCCCAGGCTCCCTCCTTACGCCCGCGGCATACTCACTCGCAACCGGCAGATACTCCGTTCCTTCCAATTTGGGCGCCATCTGGAAGACAAGCATGATGGGAGTCCAGGCCAACCTCTTGCCGCGAGGCAGTGAACTCGGCGTTTTCCGCGACCGTTTTCTCCTGCACGGCGGCCTTCCGCTCTATTCGGAACCAAAGGATCGGTTGAAGGCCAATACACATGTGAAATTCATGCCCGAATGTGGTTTCGTTTTTGCGGAGTGCGACGATGCAGGCGCGGCAGGCACGGTGAAAATGCCGGAGATTGCGCCCACTTTCGGTGGTTTGCCTTGTGCCTGGGATGACTCCATTCTCTTGACGGCGTTGTCTGGTTTCAGGCAATTGGAATGCTGGGATGGAGAGAAAACCGCCGCCTTTCTTACGGAAGAATACGCCAGGAACAAGAAGAGAATTGATACGGCTCCCATCCCCGATTATCAGCGAGCGATAGAGAAAGTTGCCGTGGTGAGGCCGGACGCCTATAAATGGAAGCCAGAAAAATCGGTGCGGCCGATGTGCCTCTGGGGCCCGGTTGACTATGACATGTATGGGCTTGCCTTGGCGAAGAACGCGGTTCTGGTTGCGCACGTGAAGATGCAAGAGGGACGTCCCCCGGAATACTCCCTTGCGGCGCTGGACCGAAGGAAAGGGGAACTGCTGTGGGAATGCCTGCTTCCCGGTGAACCCATGCTGAACGGCCTCTGCGTGGACCGGCGGGGCCGCGTCATCGCCGCCCTCACCGACGGCGTCGTCGTTGCCTGCGGCGGCCCGGAGCCCTGAACGCCCCGCCCGGACACCCTCGCCGCGCGGCGTACTGTGTCCGGCACCTCGTACACGCAGCCGCTCGGGTACGGGTCTTTATAGACGGAAGCCCCTGGCGACGGGAACGCGACCATGGAAGACTTGACGCCACTGATCACGCAGGCCCGCGCCGGCGACCGCGAGGCCTTCGGCCGGGTTGTGCGGCTGTTCCAGGACATGGCGTACGGGTACGCATACTCGATCCTCGGGGACTTCCACCGCGCGCAGGACGCCGCGCAAGAGGCGTTCATCGAGTAGGGTGGTTTCTGACTACTTGACGTGTGTGTCGAAGCATACCTCAGGTTCGAATGGGAACTTCTGGCTTACGAAGGCAACGAAGACGTTGCCGAACGGTTTGCCAAGGTCGGCGAGTGACTGCACCATCGAGAGGAAGTTGTCGTCGAGAAGCTGCCATTTCCGGCCCCATGCGGCGTCGAAGCGGCGCGTGCTCAACTGGAGGATAGGCAACGTGCGGTGAAGCATCCACGCCACTTCGGAGAAGCGGTTCATGAACATCGCACACGAGGCTTGTCGGCGCTTCGGGGCGAGCGAGAGCGTGTCTTCACCCCGCAATGCAGGGCCATGCTCGAGGGCCTGGGTCAGTCGCGCGCCGTGCACTTCTAGATTAAAGAATGTTTCCCATCTATGAAGCTGCATAAGCTGTTCAGGAGCAAGGCCGGACTTCTCTCTGATCATGAGGCACAGAACGCGTTTCTCCTCCTTCTTTCGGTTTCTGCTGACCTGATCCATTTCTTCGGGCGTCGGCACCTTGCCTGGTTTGACAACACCGTCCCATCCTTTGATCTTCGAGTACGAAGTCAGGCCCGATAGCAGTGCCCCAAGATACAGGGCCTCCTCCTTCAGGTAGCGGAGTCGGGCAAATCCATCCATGGGGTAGCGGCTGTGAAATAGTATGTCCACGGGCCGGATGCTTCGGAAGTTGGCCAGGTGCCAGGGGAAGACCCCCGAGTAAGAGGGTGGAGTGGAAGTGGGCTCTTTCGCTTTCCACACAGATGCGGCAGCTCCAAGGGTATCCGTGCAGAACTCTTGGAAGCAGTGCGACAGGATGCTGTGCCCTTTCAAGGTGCGCTCGATGAATGCACAGTATGTCTTCTCGGCTTCAATGACCTGGAGCAGCCGATTGCCCACGATGCCATCTGTCGTGAAGGCATCGGCCAGCCGATTCTGGAGATCTTCCCATCCCATGGCTCGATCCTCCATTTTGGCCCATAGGTACTTGCCATTCGGCGTTCGAGTTCATGCTCAATATCTCGCCGTCAGAGGGCCGCGTCAACAGCAATGCGGGGGTGCGAATGAGGGTGGTTGGTCACTCGGCGATGCGGATGACGGCGACGGCGGTGTGGCTCTGTGCGTCGGGGAGGAATGCGCGGGCCTTGAGGACGTGGTCGCCCGGTGCGTCGATCTTGAAGGGCTCGGCGTACCTCTCGCTCCCCCGCACGGGCTCGGAGCCGTCGAGCGTGTACCGGACCTCGGCCCCCGCCGGCCCGATGAGCGAGACCTCGGCGGACTCCTTGAAGGCGGGGCCTTTTCCGGCCAACTTGCCCTCGCGGCTAATGACGGGGATGGAGAGGTCCGGCGGGTCGAGCAGCGCGAACGCCGCGCGCGCCCGGAGCACGGCGTCCCCGCGCGTCCTGTCGCCCGCCGTGACCGCGAGCCCTGCCACGACCTCCGGCGGCAGCGCGAGCGTCCCGGTCCACAACTGCTCCCATTGCGACCCGTCCCCGGAGACGAAGGCGGCGAGCCGGTCGCCCCGCCGCAACAGTCGCAGGAGCGCCGGGTTCGTGTTCACAAGCGGGTCGGCCTTGTGGTTCGCGCTCCACGAGTGCCGCGTGCTGCGGACGCGGCAGAGGGCCGTCAGCGGGGCCCCGGAGCGGGTGTCGCCCTGCACGCAGAGGAACGCCTGGCGGGCGCCTGCCAGGCGGTGCTCGCGGATGATGAGGCCGGCCTTCGGCTGCGCGCCGGTCGAGCCCTCCTCCGGGGCGAGAGAGACGACGCGGGCGATCAGTTCCGCGTAACCCTCGGCGCGGTAGAAGGCCAGGCGCCCCTCGTCGCCGGTGGCCCCGATGTCCGAGCCGGCGGCGACCAGTTCGAAGGCGCCGTCCGCGTGCCGTGCGGTCCCGGTGAGCTCCGGCGCGCCGAGCACGATGGTGGACCAGCCCGCCGGGAGGGCCGCCTCCCCGGCCTCGACCACGAGGCGGACCTCGAGGCTGTTGTAGCCGCCCGTGCCGTCCGAGCAGATGAAGTGGACGGGATAGACGCGGCCGGGGTCGTCGGGGGGGACCGAGAAACGGAACGTCCTGCCGGTCAGCTCGCCGACCTCTCCCCACCAGCGGTAGAGCCGTACGGGGAAGCCTTCGGGGTCGGTGCAGTCCAGGTCGAACGAGACCTCGTCGCCGGGCCGGCAGACGACGTAGTCGCCGGTCAGGCCGGTGGAGATGACGGGACGCAGGTTCCGGTTCACCTCGTTGAGCGCGTTCGGGTTCTGCTCGCCGCCGCTGCGGTCGGGCCGGTAGTAGGGCGGGTTCTCCACCTGGCCGTCCTCGGGCCAGTAGAAGTTGACGAACGCCGGGCTGCCCGGCCAGTGCGCGTTCTTCGCGACCAGCAGCACGGGCACGCGCCCCTTCGGCAGGCGGGGATCGTGCCGGGCCGTGATGGTGAAGACGGGCCCGTCGCTCTCGCGCCGGATGGTCACGTTGCGCTGCCCGGGATAGACGACGTGCGCGTCGTAGGCGAGCGGCAGGTCCTGGAGGTCGTAGGAGTCGCCCAGGTCCACCCGCACGCTCAGCGTCTCCCCGTCGGTGCCCCAGATCCGGATGTTCGTCTTGTTGACTGACCTGACGTGCCGGGCGACGCGGGCGCCGTCCATGACCGCCTGCCCGTTATCGTCAACCCCGATGCTCAGGAGCTTCACGACGGTGACCGGCGGCGCGACCGTCATCTGCCGGGCCGTCTGGACCATGTTGTAGAGGTGCCGCGTCTCGTCGTAGCCGTGGTACCAGGGATTCATCGGCGCGAACTCGTCGGTCCGGGTCGCGCCGTTCGAGCTGTAGGCAGGCCGGTGGCGCAGCTCGTTCTCGAAGGGCAGGTCCCGCCCGCCGGCGTCCAGGTAGGGCAGGGACGCCTTGAAGATGGTCAGCAGGGCGGCGGCATAGGCGCCGTGCCGCTTGAGCAGGTCCTTGGTGGCGCGCGGCATGAAGCCGCCGGCGATGAGCATCTTGGTCAGGGCCGCGCTCTCGCTGCCGGACCTGCCCAGGGAGTTGAGCGCGTGGCCGAACAGGGCGTCGTACGAGTCGATAGCCCTGTCCGGCAGCGTGTCCTGGTAGGACTTGAACGCGGGCGTCGCGCGCACGCAGTTGGCGAAGAAGAACTCCCGTTCGGTGCGGTCGATGTTGGAGTAGTCGTCCACGAGCTGGTGCCCGTGCTCGGAGAAGGAAGCGCTGGTCAGGTTCAGGCCGAGCGCGAGCCGCTCGGGGAAGGACGCGCGCCCGAAGGGCACGTGGACGAACTGGCCGGCCAGCAGGAGCGAGTTCCCATACGCGTCCCGCCAACTGGTCCGTATGTTGCTGTGCGCCCCGTCCAGCGTCGCGTACGCGTCGTCCCAGAATCCGGCGGCCTCCGGCTGGTCGGGGGAGGGCGCCAGCTTCAGGAAGCCGTTGGGATAGGTCGCCGGCCCGGACGGGTCCGGGAACTGCCTGTCCGCCCGGGCGGGCGGCGCGAAGGTGCCCTCGTAGCGCGTCTTGTCGTTCAGCTTGAGGCCGGCGTAGTGGACGGGCGAATCGTCCTCGAACCAGAGCCTCCAGGCCGGCGCCGTGTAGAAGGGGTTCTTGATCTGCGCGGGAGCGACGCCGGGGGCGTCGGCGCCCCCGGCCGCGCCGGGGGCCAGCAGCACGCACAGGACCGCTGCAAGCGCCGTCGCGCGCGCGCAGGTCGCGAATTGCCGCATCATGCCCCATGCCCTCGCGTTCACGTCAATCGAATTCCGGCACCTCCACGGCCTCTCCGCCGCGCATCGCCGATTGGTGCGCGCAGATGCCAGCCGCCGTCCAGTCGGCGGCGGTCACTTCGTCAACGGCGGGCCTTCGGCCCTCCACGATGCTTCGGACGAACTCGTGAACCATGTGCGGGTGCGAGCCGTGGTGCCCGCCGCCTTCCTTGCACGACTGGTGCGTGTGCTGCGCGGTCGCCTGAAACTGGCGCGTGAACCTGCCGATGGCCTCGGGCAAGAGGTCGCGCCGGTCGGGCGGCTCCGGGCGGTCCTCCTGGAACTGGCGGCCCTGGCCCGGGACGGTCGCAGTGGCCTCGAAGAGCAAGGGGTTCTCGCTTTCCATCTGCCACTCGTAGCAGGCGTTCTCGCCGTAAACGACGAAGCTCTCCATGTAAGGCCGGGCGCAGGCGAACAGCGACCGGGTCACTTCGGCGCTCAGGCCCGGCGTCTCGAGCTGGTAGATGGCCGTCTGGATCGGGTGTGGGTTGCCGTACCGCTCGTGCAGGGCCTCGCGCATCAGGCCCGAGCCGAAGCAATGGACCTTCACGGCCCGCGTCTCCGCCAGCGCCAGCAGTGGCGAGACCGCGTGCGTAGCGTACCACATCGGCGGCAGCCCCATCCAATACGGCGGCCAGTGCTCCATGTCCTGGTAGTGTGCGCCCCTCAGGAACTGGATCCGGCCGAAACGCCCTTGCCGGCGGAGTTCCCGCGCCAGAAGGAACTGTCGCGTGAAGACGGCGGTCTCCATCATCATGTAGATCCGTCCGCTCCTGCGCCGCGCCGCGATGATGGCGCGCAGATCGTCGATGTCCGTCGCCATGGGCACCGTGCAGGCGCAGTGCTTGCCGGCCTCCAGCACGGCCACGCTCTGGCGGGCGTGGTTGGGGATGCCGGTCACCAGGTGCACGGTGTCGTAGTCATCCCGCGCCAGCACCTCCGAGAGGTCTCGGAAGACGTCGGCGTACTCGTGGCGCTCCGTCAGCGCAACGACGCGCTTGGCGTCGGCATCGCAGATCGCGACCTTGCCGACGTCCGGATGCTCCAGGTAGATGGGTGGGAAACATCCTCCGAACCCCAGCCCCACGACCGCGACGTTGACCTCGGTTGACATGCGCCCCTCTTTCAGCGTTGGCTGCTCCGGACGCGCCTCTCCGCGCTTCCCCGGACCTGCGCGCCGGCGGCCGGCGTTGCGGGAGGCTACAGCGGCGCGGCGCGCCTGTCAAGGCGAACTGCCGGTTCCTGCCGTTCCCGCCCGTGCTTGCAGGGCCGCCGAGCAGGCGTCTACAATGTGTCCGCATGTTGACTTCGGACAGAAGGGGGAAGACCGGTGGCCGGCACTCTCAGGGCGATCGCGGTTGGGGTGTGTCTTGTGTGCGTGTGTGCGTGCGGGGCTGCGCTCGCTTCGGACTGGCCCACGTGGCGGCATGACGCGAACCGGAGCGCCGCCGCGCCGGACGAGTTGCCAGCCCAACTGCATCTTCAGTGGCAACTGGACTTGCCCGAGCCCAGACCTGCGTGGCCGGATGAGCCCCGTATACGGTTCGACGCCTCTTACGAGCCTGTCGTGCTCGGCGAGACGATGTTCGTCAGTTCCACCGTCAACGACACGGTGACGGCGTACGAGACCGAGACCGGGGCTGAAAGGTGGCGTTTCTATACGGACGGTCCCGTGCGATTCGCCCCGACGGCCTGGCAAGGACGTGTCTACTTTGCCAGCGACGACGGCTGTCTCTATTGTGCTCAGGCCCGGGACGGCTCTCTGCTGTGGAGGTTCCGTGGCGCGCCGTCAGCCGAGAGGGTCATGGGGAACGGCCGGCTGATCTCGACCTGGCCGGCCCGGGGCGGGCCGGTGCTGGCTGACGGCACTATCTACTTCGCCGCTGGCATCTGGCCCACGATGGGCATATTCGTTTACGCCCTGGACGCGCAGACGGGCGAAGTCATCTGGCAGAACGAGGAGACCGGTTCCATTTATATGGCTCAGGGCTATGGCAGGAGGGCACCAGCATTCTCCGGTCCGTCGCCGCAAGGATACCTGGTGGTAATCGGCGACAGGCTCCTGGCCCCCTGCGGCCGTTCCAGACCCGCCTGCTTTGATCGCAAGACCGGCAAGCTCTCCTACTACCATCTGGGGCACTCAGGAGGCAACTCGCACGTGGCCGCGGTCGGGGACCGCTTTTTCAACGGCGGCTGGGTTTTCGATCTCGCCACGGGGAACCTGGGATGCTCTCTTGCGCCCCAACGGCCCTGGATCGTGTGGCCGATCGTGCTGACTGATGAAGCCGCCTACCTGGCAGACAGCTACGTCCTGGCCCGTGACGTCGACAGCGTCGAAATGCCCGCCACCGTGGTGGACAAGGAGAGGAACTACACGGAGTGGCTGAGGCTTCAGGATCGGGGAAGGAGACATCCCACGCCCACGTTGTGGCAGAGCTCGATCGAAGCCCAATCGGTCTGGCTCAAGGCGGGCCGGCGCCTGTACGCCAGCGACGGCGGAAAGGTGATCGCCATTGACCTGCCCTCCCGTGAGAGGGCCCCCCGCGTCTCCTGGGAAGGCGAGGTCGCGGGCACGGTGGGGAGCATGATTGCCGGCGACGACAAGCTCTTTGTGGCGACCTCTGACGGCGGCATCTACTGCTTCGCAGGAGGCGAGGGCGGCCCCACACAGCACGCGGCGCGTCGGCTGCCGCCTCCTGGCGAGGATGAATGGACGCAGCGTGCGAGTGCCATACTGAAAGCGACGGGCGTCTCGGAGGGATACTGCCTCGTGCTGGGTCTGCGGACAGGGCGGCTGGTGGAGGAGCTGGCCCGCCAGGCGTCCCTGCACGTTGTGGCAATCGATCCGGACGCGAAGAAGGTGGAGTCGATCCGTCGGAAGCTGGACGAAGCTGGGCTGTATGGCACACGAGCCGACGTGCACGTGGGCGATCCGCGCTCCTTCGAGTTCCCTCCCTACCTGGCCAGCCTGGTTGTGTCGGAGGATATCTCGACGGCCGGCTACGGGGAGGGGGAGGGCCTTGGCGAGAGCCTGTTCTCTGTGCTTCGCCCTTACGGGGGGGTAGCCTGCCTGGAGGTGCCGGAAGGATCGGCCGCCGCATCTGTGGCCGAAGCGGGTCTGGACGGGGCAGAGCTAAGCAGGCAGGAGCGGTTCACGCTGCTCAGGCGCGCAGGTGCTTTGCCCGGCGCGGGGGAGTGGACGCATGAGAACGCCGACTGCGCGAATACCCTCGCATCCAGCGACAGCCTGATCAGGGCGCCGTTCGGCCTGCTGTGGTTCGGCGTGCCTGGAAGCGATGCGCTGTTCTTCGACCGGCACACGCATCCCCCGCGCGCCCAGGTCTCGGCAGGACGCATGTTCATTGAGGGGCCGGACCTGATTCATGCGGTTGACGTGTACACTGGACGGCCATTGTGGCAGGTGTCGCTGCCCGGTCTGGGCAGTCCTTTCCGCCGCTACGGTTTCTACCCCGGGGCAAGGATCATCGGCGGCGACTGTGTTTCCGTTTCCGACGGCGTGTACGTCGCCCGGGGCGACGTATGCCAGCGCCTGGATCCGGCCACGGGCAGGGCGGTCTCCGAGTTCCGTCTGCCCCCGGAGGCCGGAAGTGATGCGGCGGGGCGGTCCGAGTGGGCCCACATCGCCGTCTGGGATGACCTGCTGATCGCCGGGACTTCGCTTGTCGTCCCGGAGACGGACTTCTTCGCCGGCGAGTTCAGGCAGTTTCCCGAGGAGAGGATCGTCAGCGTCGCGGCCCTTGTCGAAGATTTCGAGGGCTTTGCCCCCGGCGAGGAACAACGGGGGGAGACCGATCTGGACTCCGTCATCGGGAGCCTGAACAGACTGCTGGGTGAGAGATCGCTGGCCAGTATCATCCCGGAGGATCTGGCGACCAGGGACCGTGCCAGCGTGCTCTCGGGCGGCGCGTGGCTGCAGACCAACGAGGGCGTGCCCGGTCAGAAACGCTTCGCCGAGTACGACGTCGAGGTGCCCGAGACGGGTGACTACAACTTCTGGGTCAGGAAGTTCTACCACCATGGCCCGTTCCAGTGGCGTTTCGACGGGGGACAGTGGCGTGCCTGCGACAGTAGGGTGCCTCTGGTGGACACCGTGTATCTGCGCCCCAAGATATGTGCCGACTGGAAGTCGCTGGGAAAAGTGAAGCTTGCGGAGGGCGGGCATGCCCTCCATATCGAGTTGCTGGAGGAACCGGGCACAGGCGGGGCGACGGCGTTCGACTGCTTCGTGCTCGCCACGGGACAGTTCGCGCCGACGGGCAGACTCAAACCCGTCGCTCAGCGCGGTGAGCATCTTGTCTGGTGGGAGGGCGAAGACGCGGCGAAGCACAACTTCCCTGCCACTCGAGAGTTCGCTCCCGCCTACGATCCAGCGGACGGCCAGCGCGACAAGACGGTGAAGGCGCTCGCGGAGAAGATAGATTACTACGTCAAGGACACGACCGAACCGTTGGAAGGCGCCCCGAAGCTGAGGGAGTTGAACCGGAAGCTCCTGGTTGCCTCCTGGCCGACACTGTCCATGTACCTGGCCAGCACGGAGCTGGGCAGCGACCCGTGGCAGGGCGCGTGCAATGCCGCCATAGTGGTCATGGACCGGCACACCGGAGAAGCGCTCTGGACGCGCGAGGCAACTTACGGCTTTCGGCACAATGCGATCGCCGCCGGTGGGGGCAAGGTGTTCTGCATCGATCGGTTGCCCGACTACCTCGTCCAGAGAATGACACGCAGCGGAGTGACGCTCAGCCAGCGGCCCACGCTTCTGGCCCTGGACGCTCGAACGGGAGACGTGATCTGGCTCCTCTCCGAAGAGGTCAATGGCAGCTGGCTGACTTATTCGGAGCAGTATGACGTCCTCGTTCAGGGCATGGACCGATACGTGGTGGCAGATCAGTACGAGAGTCCCCCTGATCTGGCCGCCTACAGCGGCGATGACGGGGCCCTGCTGTGGCGCAAGACCGTGAAGCCCTTTCAGTCCCTGATGCTCAAAGGGCAATCGCTCATCGTCGACGCAGCCAGGCTGAGTCTGCAGACCGGCGAGTCGCTGGACCGCGGTCTGTACTGGAGCACGAAGGGCTGCGGGGGTGCCATAGCCTCCGAGCACCTCATCACGTTCAGGTCCAGCACGGCGGCCTACGTCGACCTGCTCAACTACAGTGGCACGACGAACTTCGGCGGCGCCAGGTCCGGGTGTACGGAGAGCCTGATCCCTGCGGATGGCCTCCTGGTCGCGCCCAACCTGGCCCACGGCTGTTCCTGCAATTACTCGATCTATACTTCCTATGCGCTGATACACAACCCCGAGGCCGAAGCGTGGAGTCTGTGCCAGTGGCCCGGCGAGGGCCCGATGGGGGTCAACCTGGGAGCCCCCGGCGCTCGGCGGGCGGAAGACGGCACCCTCTGGCTCGAGTACCCGCCGGCAGACTTCGGGCCCAAGCGACTCGTCGAGACCAGCCCCGGGAACCCGGGCTGGTTCCGCCGGGACTCGTCACGGGTCCACGGCGAGGGCCTGAAGTGGGTCGCCGCGTCCGGGGCTCGGGGGATAGAATCGCTCGAGGTAACGATCTCGAGTCCGGGCACCTACACGGTGCGGCTGCACTTTGCCGAGCCAGACGACCTGGCGCCCGGCGAACGCGTCTTCGACGTCGCCCTCCAGGGCCGCGTCGTCCTGAAGAACTTCGACGTCGTCAGGGAGGCCGGCGGCCCGATGCGGCCGGTGGTCAAGAACTTCGAAGGCGTCCGCGTGGACGACGATCTGAGCGTCACGTTCCGCCGCAGGAAGGGCGAGCCGGTTCTCTGTGGCGTGGAGGCACGGGTCGAGGCCCCTTGAGGGCTGAGCAACGTGGCGATCACGGCAAGCCGCACCTGTAGCTGAACCTGGCTCCCAGTGTTGCTGGACGAGTTTGGCATGGCCAGGAGGCGTAAGGACATGAGCAAGGGTCGTTTCATTGCAGCCGTGGTCGCGTGTTGGGTCTTCGCTCAATTGGTTGCAGGGGTGGGGCGATGCGAGGACTGGCCCACGTGGCGGCACGACGCCAACCGCAGCGCGGCGACACCGGAGGAACTTCGCTCCAGCCTTCACCTGGCGTGGGTCCGCGAACTGCCCGTGCCTCGTCCCGCCTGGCCGGGTGAGCCGCGGGCGGCCTTTGACGCCGTCCACGAACCCGTCGCAGCGGGCCGCACGCTGTTCCTGGGCCTGAACTGCACGGACAGGGTCATCGCGCTGGACACGCGCACGGGGCAGGAGCGCTGGAGCTTCTACGCGGGCGGGCCCGTGCGGTTCGCGCCGCTTGTCTGGGAGGGGCGCGTTTACTTCCCGTGCGACGACGGCAACCTGTATTGCCTCCGTGCCGAGGACGGTTCGCTGGCATGGCGTTTCCGCGCCGCGCCGCAGGAGCGCCGCGTGCTCGGCAACGGGCGCCTGATATCCACGTGGCCCGCGCGCGGCGCCCCCGTCATCGTGGATGACGTGCTCTACTTCGGCGCGGGTATCTTCCCGTTTATGGGCACGTTTCTGTATGCACTCGACCCACGTTCGGGGGAGGTGATCTGGTCCAACGACGGCATCGGCCCCTACTACAACCCGCAAGAGCCGCACGGCTCCGGATCGTTTGGGGGCGTCGCTCCGCAGGGGTACCTGGCGGCAGCCGGGGACAGGCTCGTGGTCCCCTGCGGGCGCGCCCGGGCCGCCCTTTTCGACAGGGGCTCTGGAACGCTCCAGCCGTATTACACCGGGTGGAAGGGCGGCCACTGTTTCGTGGCGGGCACAGATCGCTTCTTCTTCATGGGACCAATGCTGTTCGGCCTGGAGGAGGGGCTCCTCGGATTCAGCCTGGCGGACCGTTGGTACAGCGAGTGCCTGGATCTGCCCGTACTGGCCGATACGACGGCCTACGTCGTCGGCAAGGAAGGGATCGCGGCTTACGCTCTCGGGCCGGTCGAGATCCCGGTTGAGCACTCCAGGGAGTGGAAGCGCGATTACGAGTACAAACTGCTCGGGAGCGGAGAGAAGCTCCGCCCGCTTCCGCTGGATCCTACGCCCGCTGCAGAACGTATCTGGCTCAAGGCGGGGCAGCGTCTGTTTGCTGGCGGCTCAGGCGAACTCCTGGCGATTGATCTGCCGGCAGGCGATGGCCCGTTGCGCATCGGCTGGCAGGCCAGCGTGGACGGCGAGATTGGAAGCGTGATAGCCGCGGACGGACGTCTGTTCGTGTCCACACGCGAGGGGCACCTCTACTGCTACGGACCGGATGAAATGGCGCCGAAGCGCCACCCGCGGACGGTGGAACCCGTAGTCGTATGGGACGAAGTGGACCGAGCCGCGAGGGCCATCCTTGAAGCGTCCGGCACGACGGAGGGATTCGCCCTCGTGCTGGGGCCGGCGACCGAGGAGTTCCTCGCGGCCCTGGCGCAACGGTCCGATCTCCACGTCATCGCAGTCGATCCCGACGAGCGGAGGGCCGATGCGATCCGCCGGCGTCTGGACGGCGCGGGCCTGTATGGCGAACGGATTGAGGTGCACGTGGGGCGGCCGGCGGACTTCGCGTTCCCACCTTACCTGGCGGACCTGGTCGTGTGCGCGGCGGACGGCGGCTCAATGCCCGACGCCGAAGCCCTGTTTCGCGTCCTCCGGCCATATGGCGGCGTGGCGTGTCTGGAGTTGTCCGAAGCAGGGCACAGGCACTTTGCCAGTCAGGTGGCGGACCTCGATCTGTCCGGGGCTGAAGTGCGGCGCGAGGGGGCATGCACGCTGCTGACGCGGGCCGGCGCACTGCCGGGCGCCGGGGACTGGACCCACGAGGGGGCGGACGCCGGCAATACTCTGACCTCGAACGATTCGCTCGTCCGGGTTCCCCTGGGCTTGCTCTGGTTCGGCGGGCCATCGGACGATATCCCATACCTGGATCGTCACCAGAGGACCCCCCGGCCCCAGGTCGTTGACGGCCGGGTGGTCGTCGAGGCGAAGCGCGGGCTCTACGCCGTTGACGCCTACACGGGACGCGTCCTGTGGGAGCGCACCCTCACGGGCCTGGAGCCCCTCGAAGAGGGGGCTGCTGGTCGCTGGGCTCGTGTTCTGGGCAGCAACTATGCATCGGTCGGAGACGGCGTGTACGTCCTGCACGGCGCGCAATGCACCCGCATCGAGCCGGCGACGGGCCGGACACTGGGCGAGTTCGACATGGGCCTGGCGCCCGCCGAACGGTTTCTTCCCTGGGGGTCCGTGCGCGTTTGGGAGGACCTGCTCGTTCTCACCCCGGAGGCCCTGGCTGTTTCGCAGGAGCCGGTCCAGCAGGATGGCGGCCCCGCCGGGGAGCCGCAAGACATGCGCTACGGCATCCACCACTGGAATGGGGCCGCCAGCCCCCGGCTCGTGGCCATGGACCGCTTCAGTGGGGCGGTCCTCTGGGAGCAGCAGGCGGACCGCGCCTTCCGGCACACGGCCGTCGCCGTGGGCGGCGGGAAGGTGTTCTGCATGGACCATTTGGCCGAGGACTTCTCGGGGATGCTAAAGCGCCGGGCCGGTCTCGGCTCAGAGGTTGCGGTGCTCAAGACGTTCGACGCCAGGACAGGAATGCTGCTCTGGAGAAAGGAGCAGGAAGACATCCTTGCCGCCAACCTGCACTATTCGGAGCAGTACGACGTCCTGGTCTGCAACTCGAGCTTCTACCCGCGTGCCGAGAGGGGAGGCGTCGCGACATACCGCGGTGCCGACGGGACCCCGTTGTGGAGCCGGGCCGGGAGGGGCATGGATTTCGCATACGTCCTGATACACGGGGACACGCTGGTTCTGGCTGGGAAGGGTTACAGCCTCGACGAAGGCAGGTACCAGGGCTGGAGTTTCGGGCGCGGCAGGTCCTGCGACGACAACGTGGCGGGGGAGAACATCCTGGCGTTCCGCTCCGGCTCGGCCGGTTACTACGACTTTGCCGGCAAGAGCGGCACGGGGAACCTGAGCGGACTGCGCCCGGGCTGTCACAGCAGCCTCATCCCGGCCGGTGGTATTCTGAACGCTCCCAAGTGCGCCGAAGGCTGCGTGTGCAACTACCCCAACCAGACCTCGGCGGCGTTTGTTCACGATCCCGAGGCCGAGCTTTGGACCTGGGGCAGCGCCAGTGTCCCGACTTCAGCCGGTTTCGGCGTAAACCTCGGGGCGCCGGGCAACCGGCTCGCCGCTGACGGCGTCATGTGGTTCGAGTACCCGGAGATCGGCGGCCCCGCAGACAGGCTTTCCGTCACGGTGCTGCCCGCGGAAGTCACGTGGTACCGGAAGCACCCCGCGCGGATGGCAGGGGAGGGACTGAGATGGGTCGCCGCGTCGGGCGCCGAGGGGCTCGAATCGCTTGCCGTGAAGCTGCCAGCAGAGGGCGTCTACACGATCCGGCTGCATTTCGCTGAGCCGGATGCGCTGGCGCCTGGCGAGCGAGTCTTCGACGTCGCCCTCCAGGGCCGCGTCGTGCTGAAGGGCTTCGACGTGGTCAAGGAGGCCGGCGGCCCGCTGCGGCCGGTGGTCAAGAGCTTCCAGGGCGTCCGGGTGGACGATGGCCTGAGCGTCACCTTCCGTCGCAGGAAGGGCGAGCCGCTCCTCTGCGGCGTCGAGTTGGCAGCGCAGTGAGGCTCAGTCGCGGCGGCGGAGTACGAGCGTCCCGACGAGGATGAGGGCGACGGCGGCGGCCAGTGTGATCCCCACGTTCCGCGCCACTTTGCTTCCCTGCGGCGCCGCCTCGTCGGCCGGCTCGGGAATCGCGATTGTCTCGTCGATCACCTCTGGCTCGGGCGTCGGCTCATCGGGCTGTGGGGCGACGGCGGTGGGGAAGAGCGCCGTCAGGGGCGGCAGCGCCTCCGCCACGGGCGACCAGCCCCAGACGGCCGCGTCCCAGTCAGCCGCCAGTAGCATGTCGGTTCCGGGCCTGCCGACAGTGCAAAGGCAGGGCCCCACCAGGAAGCCGCAGACGAACTCGATGTTGTCCTTGTTGAAGACCTCGCCCGCAAGTGCGGCCAGGATACGCCCCCGGCCGAAAACGGGGAAGGCGATCGGGCCGCCCGCGTACTCCTCCAGGCCCGGCTCGCTTCCCATCAGCGTCTTGACGAGGGTCTGCTCCGCCGGGTCCGACCGTGAGACGAGCACGACGGAGAACTTGATGGGCGGGGCCTCGGGCGCCTGTGGCTCCGGCGCCGCGTCGCCCTCCGCGCCCTGCTCTTCGGGGTAGCCGTAGGGCTCGAAGTAGTCCTCCATCCCCGGTTCGAACTCAAGGACTTCCTCCATCTCGTCGAGTTGCTCGCGCAGGAGCTTCGCGGCCGCGTCATCGGCGTCGGCGTCTCCGCTCTCCAGCAGCACCCAGACGCCCACCTCGCCTTCGAGCAGCCTTCTGGCCACCTCCCGGCGGGCGGGCGACTCAACCAGTCCCCGCGACACGGCATGGTTCAGCGCGCCGGACCAGATCACGCCCTCGTTGTAGGTCGAGAAGGGGTATTGCACGACCATCCAGGGCGTCTCCGGGGGTTGGACGGCCTCGTAGAGTTTCGCGATCTCCTCGTCCTCGTTCGCTGACACGTCCACGGTTCTCAGGTCCAGGTTGGGGGCCGGCTCCTGCTGGATGAGGTCCTTGCGGAAGGCGTCGAGAAGGGCCTGGTCGGCCTCCGTCAGGGGCCCCTCGTGGAAGACGGTCGCCCGGTAGAAGTCGCAGTACCAGTTCTCCAGCGCGTATTGGTACACCGGCGTCGAGCAGGCCAGCGCAGGCCGGCCGGCCGATGTGGCAATGCAGAGCGCGAACGCCGCGACGAGAACGCACGATGCCTTTGCGTGCATCAACTATCCCCCGGCAGAATCTGGAACGAAGCGGACGCCCGCGGCGTCCGCGTGCATCTCTCTATCCATCATGACGACGGGGGGGCAGCGTGTCAAGCTGCGGGCGGGGCTCAGGATTCGACGAGGCCGGCCAGGGAGATGGCCTGCAACGTGCCCTGGCGGGTCTTGACGTAGCCGGTGTCCCGGACCCTTGCGAAAGCATCGCACGACGCCATCCCCGCGATCTCCCAGGCGGGCCGGCCGTTGCGCGTGCGCAGGGCGCAGATCCGTCCGTTGTCGCTGGAGTCCACGAAATAGACCAGCCCCTCCTGCGCGTTCAGGGGTCCGCATCCGCCCGACTCGCGACGCCAGAGGGGCTCACCCGTCAGGGCGTCGAAGGCGGCCAGTTCCTGGCCGCGCAGCAGGGCAACGCCGTCCGCCATCAGCAAGCGATGCGTCCACGGGACCTCCCTGTCCCACACGATCCGGCCGGACTCCAGGTCCATGCAGCAGAGCGCGGAACGGGAGACCGGGCTCGTTTGCAGGAGATAGGCCCGTTCGCCGGCCAGCGCCAGGAGCGGCCGCTCCCGACCGGCGAGGGCGGCGGGGATCTCTCGACGCCAGAGCGTCCCGCCCGACTCGGCGCTCAGGCAGTGGAGGGCTGCCGGACCGGCCACGAACAGACGGGAGCCGTCCAGGGCCGGACAGGACAGGACGGTCTCGCCCGGGACGGACTCCGTCCAAATGGCCTCCCCCGTGCGGGCGTCAAGCATGGACAGCATGTTGCCGACGACCCAGCAGACGCGTTGGCCGTCAACGGGCACAGCGGGGCAGGGCGTCAGGGCGGACGCGGGGCGGTGGCCGGCCTGCGCCGTTCGCCAGAGCGGCTCTCCATCCGCAGCGCTCAGGGCCACCAGGTCCAGCGAGCCGCCCGTGCCGGAGGCCAGGCAGAAGACCCGTGAATCATCGGCCGTCAGGTACCCGATGCAGGGCACGCTGGACTGCCATAGGGTCCGTCCCGAGCGGCTGTCGATCGCGGCCGCAGAGGCCCGCTCCGTCTCCCCGCGTAGCGCGAAGATGGTCGAGCCCCGCACCAAGAACCCGAAGGCGCTCGAACGCGGCTCCGTCCGCAGTCCTTCGCAACGCCAGCGTTGGGTGGCGGCGTCCGGGTCTATCGGATTCGTCGCCGACCCTCCGGCCGCGCCCCACCAGCGGCCCCCCACCAGGAACGCGACCAGCGCCAGCGCCGCAAGGGACGCGGCGGCAACGGCGCGATGCCTCCACCGCACCGTGCGCGCCCTGGCGATCTCAGAGCGCACGGCGGGCCACAGCGCGTCCGGCAGGACCGGCTCCGGCGTGGCGGCGGTCAACTCCCCCCTGATCTGCCCGACGATGGACCCGTACTGCTCCGCCGCCGAGCGGCACGCGGCGCAGTCGGCCAGGTGCGACTCGACCCGCTCGCGCTCCGCTGGCGCGAGCCCGCCCAGCGCGTATAGTCCCAGCCGGTCTTGAATCCGACGGCATCTCACGGCGGCGAGTCCTCCATCTGGCCCCTCAATAGACAATACGTCCCTTCCCTCGCTTTCGGGACGTGCGTGATGCCGGAATCATCTGAGAGCGTCGTGTCCGGGGACGATGCGAGCCCTCTGGCAGGGGACGCCTTCATGGGCGGGTCGGGGGAAGAACGAGCGGCGCAGCTTCTGAAGGCCGCGCTGGGCGCGCTTCTTGGCCGCCTCCTCCGATATGCCCAGCGCGACGCCTATCTCTCGGAACGAGAGCCCTTCCAGCATCCTCAGAGTCAGAACGGCGCGGTAACCCGGCGGCAGCGTCGCCAGAAGCCCGAGGGGATATGAATCACGCGGCGGCTCTGCCTGCGCCGGCAGCGAATCGAGGACTTCGGCCGGCTGCGCGAACTCCTTGCGGCGGCTCTCCCGGCGGAGGATGTCCCGGCATACGTTGCGCAGGATCGCGTAGAACCAGGGGGCGAACTTCGCGGACGGGCGGTACCGGCGCCGGTTGCGCACCACGCGGAGGAACGTCTCCTGCACCGCATCCTCCGCCAACTGCGCGTCCGAGACCATCTGGCGGGCCGTCGCCAGGGCCGGTCCCACGAACCGAAGGAAGATCAACCTGAAGGCCTCCTCGTCCAGCCGCCGCTGGAACCGCACCATCAGGCGTTGCGGGGACGGTTGTGATTCGTTCGCCACTCTCTCAGCCGCCGATGTAGGGAGGCAATGGATGGTCAGCCGAGCCCGGCGCGGGGCCCTGGGCGCCCTGCCCGGCGGCCGGGGGGGCCACGAACCACCCGCGCGCGGCGGGATCGGTCTTGAAGAACTCCAGGAGCAGGTCGGCGACCTTCTGCTGTCCGGACCTGCTCGGGTGCGTGCCGTCGCCCCCGAGGTCCTCGCGCTTCCAGACGAGGCCGTCGGCCTTTCGGGCGGTCAGGCCGTCCCCCCAGAGGTAAGGCCCCCAGAGGACCAGGGGCGCCTTGACCTCGCCGCGTTCGGGCATGTAGTTGAGTTCCGGCACGCCCTTTATCTGGTCCTGGATCAGCCACCGCACCGCGAAAGCGCCCTCGTAGGCATAGGGTTCCGGGTTCAGCGGGGTGGTCGCGTAGCCGGCGTAGATGCGGCTGGACAGGAAGGCGATCCGCAGGCTGGGATAGCGCCGCTTCAGCTCGTTCAGGATAATCGCCATGTCGCGCTGGAGCACGCGGGCGTGGTCGGGGAACTGCCCGAACCGCGCCGGCCCGGCGCACGCCTGCTTTATCCAGGCCGCCTGCACCTGCGGGCCCGTCACGCCGGCGGCCTTCAGCCGCTCGTCCAGGACGTCCCACGGCGAGGGCTGCTGGCCGGCGGGGGCGGGCCTGGTGAGCGCGTTCGCCCATGAGCCCGCGTCCTTGCCGCCCTGCGCCCCGTTGACGATCACCACGTGCGGCGACTTGGCGGGGTCGGCGTCCGCGAGCCTCTTGAACGGCCCGAACTCCTGCGACGTGTTGGACATGCCGACAGAGATCAGGACGATCTTGCCGTCGGGCGAGGGCCGTCCCTCGGCGTCGAGCGGCCGGGTCCGGGCGGCCTCCTTCAGGGCGGCCTCCCGGTGCGCGGCCGGGGGCACGTTGCTCCCGCCGCCGTAGAGGCCGCCGTCCTCTTCCTTGTACTTGCCCTCGCCCATCTCGGTCAGCGACACGAGCCCCGTCCTCTCCTGCTCGGGGGTGGCCTGCATGACGACGGCCGCTTGCGCCTGGCGGGCCTGGCGGGCCATGTCAAGGTAGGCCCTGTCCTCCGGCGAGAGCGTCTCGCCCCGGTTGGACCGCTGGAGGAGCTCCCGTGCGCGGTTCCAGTCTATGCCCTGGTCGGCGGCGCCGGCCGCCGCGAGCGCGAGGGCCAGGAAGAGCCCGGACGCGAGCAGCAGGCCCAGGCGCCACCCCTGCGGCAGGTGCCCAACCGCCATGCGACCCCTCCCGCCGGTTATTCGAGCATGAACCAGTGCGTGCCCTTCGGGACCGGCAGGGACACCGTGTAGGCGCCGCCCACCTGCTGCACCGGCACTGCAGCCAGCTTCGAGCCGTCGCCGGCCAGCGGCACGAGCTTCAGGCCGGCCGGGGCCTTGATCGTCAGCTTGCCCGTGACCGGCTCGGAGAGCATCGGCGTTCTGCCGCCGCCGCTGGCGACCACTCGGGCGATGGCCGTGATGAGGATGCGCTTCGAGCCGCTTATCGGCTTGCTGTCGAGGCTCGAGACGGCCACTGCGGCCTTCGGCGTCGTGATCTCAAACGTGACCTGGGCTATCTGGAGCTTCTTGCCGCCGATCCAGCCCTGGGCGGCCTGCGTCCCGTCGGTGTCGATCGTCTGCCAGCCCTCGACCCAGTTGCGCGTGATCTGGCCGGTGTCCGAACGCACGAAGTCCTGCCCGGCCGGGATGAAGTCCTTGTCCAGGTCGGTGACGACCTCGACGCCGGAGGCGACCTTCGTCTGCGCGTCCCAGTCGAGTTCCTTCGTGTCCGGCAGGCCGAAGGTGACTTTGCTCTGCTCGACGAGGGTGCGGAGGCTGGCCATGTTCTTGGGATGGCTGCCCTGGAAGTAGAGGTTCTCCTTGCTGAACTGGATGCAGTAGGTCTTCTCGGCCGGGCTGACGTCGCCGCGCCGATAGACGAGGGCGGCGGCCGGCATCATGCCCGTCAGCGCCGCGTCCATGAACGTGGACCACGTGTAAGGGCGCGACGGCTTGTCGAAGCCGCGCTGGGAGTAGTTGTAGATCATCGGCACGTCCCAGCCCTGAAGCGCGCCGATGCTGGCCACGTAGAGCGGCGCCGTGAAGCGGTCCTCACGGGGATAGGGCACGTTCCACTCGCTGATGGCCATGGGCTTCCCGTATGCCTGGCCGGTGTTGGCGTAGTGGATGTAGTTGTCCTTGAAGCGCGGGTTGGCGCTGAGCGCTTCCGCCCCCCCGTAGGAGTGCACGTCGATGATGCCGCTGGCCGTCAGCGCGGGCAGGCCGAACATGGCCATGCCGCCCCACATCTGCGTCGTGGCGACGGGGACCTTCACGCCCAGGCTCTCCAGGTGGGCAAGCATCCGCACGTTCCACGCGTGCTCGCGGTCGGCCAGATAGAGCTTGCTCGGCCCCGGCACCCAGGTCTGCCAGGTGGCCTGGCGGTCGAGGCCCTTCGCCTGTGCGAACTCCGTCACGGCGGCCTCGAATATCTTGTTGTGATAGGGATTGTTCTTGTCCGGCAGCGTGCTGTTGCCGAAGTGGCCGGTCAGGTCGTTCTCATTGGTGATAAGCAGGCCCATGATCGCCGGGTCGTCCTTGTAGGCCAGGCCCGTGTAACTGTTGACGTGGGTCAGGTACCTCTGGTTGAACTCCTGCATGAGCTGCTCGATGCGCTCGTTGTAGTAGCAGAAGCCCTTGCCCTCGCCGGCGCCCTTGCCCCCGTCGTTCATGTCGGAGTCGAACCCCGGGATGTTGTCGGCGGTCTTGAACTCACGGCCGACGTGCAGGTCCAGCCAGACGTAAACGCCGTTGTCTTTGAGGCACTTGATCCAGTAGTCCAGCCGTTCCAGCACCTCGGCGTCCATGTGCTGCGAGTCGGGCTTGGTCTTGTCGATGACCGTGCGGCCGACCCAGCTTGTGGAGTCGTGGTGGTGGAAGCGCATCATGTTGTAACCGAGCTGCGCGATGCGCCTGGCTTGCTGCTCGATCTGATCTTTCTCTCCGAAGATGGGGCCGGCCGCGATGTTGCCCGACCAGAACCGCGCGGGCGTGCCGTCCTCGAAGACCAGCTCGTCGCCCTTGGCCTGGATGAAGCCGTGCTTGCCGGCCGGTTTGTCGTTCAGGAAGCTCAGGTCGACCGGGCTCGCGTCGTGCGGCAGGGCGTCCTTGTACCAGTTCGCTTTGTCGTCCGAGGCGTAGCGCGCCTCGAGCGCCTTGGCGACGCGGCCGCCCTCCGGGAGCGTGACGACCATCGTGAACGTGCGGCTGCCCTTCGGGAAGCTGTCCCCGACCAGGTGGGTGCGCACCTTGCTCTTGTTGCCCCGCTCGAAGTAACAGCTGACTATGGGTTCTTCGAACTCGATGCGCAGTTCCTGGCCGCCGCCGACGGACCACTTCCAGCCCGTGTTGTTCTCCAGCAGTTCCGGCGCGCCCGCGCCCGCGCCAAGGGCGGGGCTGTCCAGGACCGGGTGCCACTCCAGCCCGCCGCCGATGATGCCGGTCAGTGCCGCGTCCGCCTCGAGCGTGATGGTGTAACGCAGTTGGTTCGGCTTGGGTTGCGTGATCTTCCCGCGTCCCGTTATGCCGAGCTTGCCGATGGGTCCCTCGAAGACCATCTCGGCGGCGCCCGGGTCGGCGCACTTGAAGTTCGCGTGCTGGTACGCCCAGTTGGCCGCCCAGAAGTTATAGACCGAGTCCACCAGCAACGTTTGGTGATGGGAAATCGCTATCGTCATGCCCGCTGCGTCGCCGGCAGTATTGACGCTCATCTCCCACTCGGCTGCCGAAGCCGCCGAGAAAAGACCCAGGGCCGCCGTCAGGCCCACTACGACCAATGCCTTGCGCAACATGGCCACTCCTCTCTGAATTTGTTTCCCGACTTTGTCACACGCGGGCCAGCAGTCCCGCTGGAACCACGAGATTAGCCTGCCTGGGGGCGCCTGTCAAGTCGCGGGCCGACCCTCTTGCCCCCGGGCGGGGCCGTCGCCGTCCGGCCCGTGCCGGTCGTCCTTGCTGGTCTTGGCGTAGCCTACGGGGCGGCGCAGCACGTGCATGTCCACGACGGCGGCCGTAGTGATCCAGGAATAGGCGTAAACGAGCATGGGCAGGCCCAGCAAGGCCAGGGGAATGTCCCTGAGCTTCGAGGGCGCCGTCCCGGCCAGGAAGGGACCCGGCCCGATCAACCAGGGCCAGAACGGCCCATACGGAGCAAGCTGAGCGAGCCCGACGGATGCGAATGGCCTCCTTCGAACTGACAATGCTCTGACGCTCGTCTCAAGCTGCGCCTGCCACGGCCGCTTGCAGCCAGTATCTCTGAGGTTGCAGCGGCACGCTTGACGAGAACAGACCGCATCAATACCATGTTGTCCCGACTGTGAAGGATGCCTGCTGTCTCTATGTGGGACCGAGGCGTGATATACCAGGGCAAGAGCCTTGGCCAGAGAGCGGACCTCAAACCGCTCGTGTGGGCGCGCTCGTTGGGCATATACGTGATTGTCGGAATTCTTGGCGCGGCCGTCTTCGTCAAGCAGTTTGAGTCTGTGCTTAGCGCGCCCACTGAAGCGGTTGAGTATGCTCGTCTGGCACTGTTGCTTGCCACGGGTTGGCTACTGTGGGCATGGGTCTGGGCCACGGGACACGAGCTGGCTCAACTGGCGTTCTGGCTTGATCCAGTGGACTACGGGGCGCCGTTCGAGCAAGACTTGGCAGTTCTTGTCTTTGCTCTGGCTGCGACTCTTGGCACGCTGCTGCTGACAGCCCGCATGGTCCAGTGGTACGCCGCTGTCTTTGCGCTGTACGCCGCTGCCAATGTTGTTGGATCGAGGCGGCTGTTGCGAGAGCTTTCTGCGGCCATTGGGGAAAGCAAAGTCCACCTGTCCGAGGAGCGCGAAGGTGCTGATGGCAATCAGAATGACGTTCTCGATGTCTACGAACGGGCAGTGGCAGCGGTGGATCTCTGCTACCTTGGCAAACCGTGGATGCTGCATGCATGGATCGTCTTCTGGGGTTCTCTTCTCTGCTGTGGGCTTGCGTGGTACGCGTGGCTGAGGGATTCAGAATTGCTGCTGCTCGCCAGCTACGCGTGTATGGCCGGTTTGATCCTGGCTATGGAAGTCTGGATTTACCGGTGGCGCCAAGCCCGGGACCAAGAACTGAGGGCTTGCCACAAGAGCCTCAACGCGCTCCTCAGGAAGAAGGTAGCTTCAGCCGCCTAACGGGCCAGGCAACCGCACGAACGACGGCGAAGCTTGGCAAGCCACAAAGCCAGGCCAGACCAGGGCTTGGCGGGTTCCTGCCGACCGCATTCTGATTGCAGTGGGTGGGTGCCGCTATAGCGCGTCTCTGCCCTATCGCCTCATGCCGCGGTGGGCCGTGGGGCGCTGTCGGAGCGATCACGCAATTGCGTCGGCGGCTGGTAATTGTACCGTGCCCGTTTGTCGGCGAGCGAACGGTGTGCTTTGCTTCTGGGCTCGGGCTTGCCAAGCGCGTGCGTGATCGGCTTCGCCGCAACCATGGTGCTGCCAGAACGGCGGTGCGGAGCGTTTGTGCTCAGAGCTTGTCAACGGCCGTGGCACCACGTTCCGGTCTTGCGGCTATAGCGCGGGCACAGAATAGGCATTTGCGCGGGTGGACTGGCCGTGCTATAGTCTGTCTGATTACCTTGTTCTGAGTCTTTGGACTCATGGCGGAGGGGGAGTGGTCGCATGGGTAAGATCGAGGACGCGTTAAGGGATCTGGTTCAGTATCACGGCAAGCGCGCAGCGAAGGAGTTGCTCGGCGATCTGCCCGCGCAGGTGCGGGAGGTCAGGAGCCAACTCCGTGACGTCCAGCGCAGCGTCGCAGGCCTGACGAAGCAGGTCGGCAAGTTGGTCTCGGTCCGCCGACAGGAAATGGCGGTGCCTCCCGCCGGGGAGTCGAAGCTGGAGGGCGCCCGTTTCACGAAGCGCACGCTGCCGAGCATGCGGCGTCGCTTAGACCTGACGCAGCAGGAGCTGGCCAGGCTGATCGAGGTGTCCGCCGCGGCGGTCGCCTCCTGGGAAACGGGCAAGTCCAGGCCGCGCAGGTCGAACCTGGCGCAGATCATCACGCTGCGGGCGATGAGTCCTGCGGAAGTGGACGAGGCGCTCGGGCGGGAGCACGTCAGCCCTTCGGTCGCGCCCGCCGAGATAAAGCGGCTCAGGAAGCGGCTGGGCCTGACGCAGGCGGAGCTGGCGCGCCTGGTCGAGGTCTCGGGCGCGACCGTTGCGGCCTGGGAAATCGGCAAGAGCAACGTGAGCAGGGGCAAGCGGGCCGCGCTGGCCGCGGTGGAAGGAATGGCCCGCGACGAACTGGACAGGCGGCTCGGCCGGGAGCCGGCCGCCGAAGCGGCCTCGCCGCCGCCGAGTGGCGCCGAGGTCGCCGTGTCTGCAGGCGACGTCAAGGCCATTCGCGTGAAGCTCGGGCTGTCCCAAAGGGCTCTGGCGAAACGGCTGGGGGTTTCCGTCAACACGGTGTCAAACTGGGAGACGGACCGGACATCGCCGCGGCGCAAGAGCGCCGAGCAGCTTCTGGCCCTCTGACCGCCGACGCGCGGCAGAGCCGTGTCACGCCATTGACCGGGAGCGCTGTCTCTCGGTCCGGGGGCATTCTATTCGGTATGCGAGTATCGGAGTATCGGCAGTGGACAGGAGCCTGAAAGAAACCGTCATGGGCCTGGAGCCCGTCAGGACAGTGGACGTGGACGTTGCGTCGCTGGCCGAGATCGGGGAGGGCGTGCCGGAACTGCTGGAGCGCATCTTCCCCTTTGTCGCCGTGCCGAAGTTCAGCTTCCAGGGAAAGGTCTGCGAAGAGATCGACGGCGAAATGGTGGAGGTCGATTTCGCCGAGCGCTGCAACGCGCCGCTGGTCTTGAGCGACACGACGTTCCGGGACGGACAGCAGGCCCGGCCGCCCTATACCACGGAAGAAATGGTTGACCTCTACAGGCTCATGGGCCAGCTCTCCGGGCCCAACAAGGTGGTTGACAACAGCGAGTTCTTCCTTTACTCCGACAACGACATTGACACGGTGACGGCGTGCCTCGAGGAGTACGAAAGCAATCCTTCGTACCCGACGCCCACGGCCTGGATACGGGGGCTGCGCGAGGACGCCCTGTACCTGAAGCTGATGCAGCACCTGGGCATCAAGGAGACCGGCCTGCTCTCGTCCTGCTCCGACTACCACATATTCCTGAAGCTGAACAAGAACTGGAAGACGGCGGCCGAGGAGTACCTGTCAATGGCCAAGATGGCCGCCGAGCGGGACATCCGCGTTCGGTTTCACCTGGAGGACGTGACCCGGGCCAACATGGACGGGTTCGTGCTGCCGTTCGCGAACATGGTGGCGCGGTTCGCCGACCCGCTGCCCGAGGAACTGAAGCCCAAGGTTCGCCTGTGCGACACGATGGGTTTCGGCCTGCCCTATCCGGGCATCGAGCTGCCCCGGAGCGTCCCGAAGCTGGTGCACAAGATCGTGCAGGAAGGCATCCCCTCGCGCAGGCTGGAGTGGCACGGCCACAATGACTTCCATCTCGTCATTGCGAATGCGGTGGCTGCCTGGCTCTACGGCTGCGACATCCTCAACGGCACGCTTCTGGGCTTCGGGGAGCGCACCGGCAACCCGCCGCTGGAGGCGGGCATCGTGATGTATCGCGCCCTGAAAGGGGCCAACGGCACGAACATGCGCGTCATCGCGCAGATAGCGGACTACTTCCGCGCCATGGGCGTCATCATACCGCCCGACCATCCCTTCGTGGGCGAGGACGCCACCCGCACCCGGGCCGGCATACACGGGCACGGCCTGGCCATGGACGAGCGCATCTACCAGATCTTCGACACCAGCGAGCTGCTCGGCATCCCCCCGTCCATAACTATCACGGACAAGTCCGGCCTGCAGGGCATCGTTTACTGGGCGCAGTGCTACCTCTCCGAAAGCGTCGCCGAACGCTCCGAGATTACCGTGAAAAAAACGCGGCTGGTTGACATGGCCCGGTGGGTTGACCACCAGTACGACGCCCTCGGTCGCACGACGGGCATCTCCGACGAGGAGATAGTGAGCCAGCTGCTGCTGCACCTGCCCGAAGCGGCCGTGCCCGCCTACGTCAACAAGGTGCGGAACCTGACCGGCGAGGCCAGGGTGAGCGCGGACGACTGCAGCCCCGTCGTCGGCTGGATACGCGACGAGCGGGAGCGCAGGAAGCGGCAGGCCAAGGACGCGGGCACCGGCCCGCCCGACGGCATTCGCACGGAGACCATGCACAGACTGATGGTCGAGCACCTGCCCCACCTGTTCGGATGACCGTGTCCTGCCGCCGCGCCGTCCCCTGCGGCGGCGCAGGCACGCAGCTCTGCCGTGACGCTCGCCGCTGTCTCATGCGAAGCTAACAATTGCCGTTATAATTATGCTGAACATCCAGAGGGCGTCTATCCTACGGGGTGGAGCCATGGCAAGAGGTCAGGTACTGATCGTTGATGACGAAGAGGATATCCTGGAACTGGTCGAGCATCACGTGGCCAGGGAGGGCTACGGGACTCGGACCGCCGCGACGGGGGAGGACGCGCTCGAAGCGGTCCGCGCCGCCCGTCCCGACCTGATCGTCCTCGACCTGCTGCTGCCCGGAGTGGACGGGTTGGAGGTCTGCCGGCGACTGAAGGCCGACCAGAGCACGGCGGGCATCCCCGTCGTCATGTTGACGGCCAAGGGGGAGGAGGCCGACATCGTGGCGGGACTGGAGCTGGGCGCCGACGACTACGTGACCAAGCCGTTCAGCCCCCGCGTCCTGGTGGCCAGGATAAGGGCCGTGCTTCGCAGGAAGAGGCGCCAGCCCACGGGCGAGTCGGAACCCATCAAGGCGCACGACCTCGTCATCCACCCGGGCCGCCACGAGGTGCTGGTGGACGGCGAGGACGTGGACCTCACGTTCACCGAGTTCCGGACGCTGCACTTCCTGGCCAGGAGGCCGGGATGGGTGTTCACCCGGCATCAAATCATCGACGCCGTCCGCGGCATGGGATACCCGGTCACGGACCGCTCCGTCGATTTCCACATCGCCACGCTGCGCAAGAAGCTCGGCAGCGCCGCAGACCGCATCGAGACGGTGCGTGGGGTCGGGTACAGGTTCAAGGAGTGACCCGTGGCCAGGAAGCGGTTGTTCTGGCACCTCTATCCGTTGTATCTGCTCATCGCCGTGGGCGTGGCCCTGTCCGTCACGTGGTATGCGGGCAGCGCCGTGCGGCGGCTCTATCTGGATGCGACGCAGAGCGCGCTGGAAGCCCGGGCCGTGCTCGCCCGGCGACTTTTCCTCCCGTTGGTGGAGTCCGGTGCAGACGATGAAGTGGATGCCCTGTGTGTGGAGTTGGGCGGCGAAGCGGGGGCACGCTTCACGGTCATCCTGCCGGACGGTCGCGTGGTGGGGGAATCCGACGAAGCCCCCGCTCTGATGGACGACCACAACAGCCGCGCCGAGGTGCGGGAGGCCCTTGCGGGCAGGGCGGGGCGGTCAGTCCGACCGAGCCCGACGCGCAAGCGCGAGATGGTTTACGTTGCCGTGCCCATTGAAAAGGCGGGCGAGGTGCTGGGAGTCGTACGGGCCGCAGTGCCAATGGCGAGCGTGAAGGAGACGCTTGGCCCTGTCTACGCCGGCACGCTGCTTGCGGCGGCCGTCATCGCGGCGGCGGCGGCGGCGGTGAGCCTGCTGGCGTCGCGGCGGGTGGCCCGGCCCCTGGAGGACCTGCAGCGCGGCGCGGACGCATTCGCGCATGGACAACTGGGACACAGGGTCGCCGTCCAGGGCTCGTCCGAGATCGGTGCCCTGGCCCGCAGCATGAACCAGATGGCTGCGGCACTGGACGACCGGATGCGCGCCGTGGTGCAGCAGCGCAACGAGATGGAGGCCGTCCTCGGCAGCATGTCTGAGGGCGTCGTGAGCCTGGACCGGAACCAACGGATACTGAGCGTCAACCCGTCCGCCGCTGGCATGTTGGACATTGACGCGGAGCGCGCGGACGGCGCCAGCATACAGGAAGTGATCCGGAACCCCGACCTGCAGGCGTTTGTGGCGAAAGCCCTTGTCGACGACGAGCCGGCCGAGGGCGAAGTGACGTTGCCCACCGAAGGGGAATCTCGCCACGTGCGCGTGCGCTCGGCGGCCCTGCGCGATGCGGACGACCAGACCGTCGGGACCTTGCTGGTTCTCTACGACGTGACCCGGCTCAGGCGCCTGGAGATGATGCGACGGGAGTTCGTGGCAAACGTGTCCCACGAGCTGAGGACACCCATCACTGCCATCAAGGGCTTCGCCGAGACGCTTCTGGAGACACCTGACAGGACTCCCGGCCAGGAGGAGCGCTACCTCCAGATCATCGCCAGGCAGGCCGACCGCCTGCAGGCGCTGTTCGAGGACCTGCTGACCCTGTCGCGAACGGAGCAGCAGTTGGAGCGGGGCAACATCGGCCTGCAGGCGGAATCGGTCAAAGAGGTCGTGGAGTCAGCCGTCGCTTCCTGCCACCTGAAGGCGGAGCAGAAGAACGTCACCGTCCAGGTCGAGTGCGCCGAAGACGCGCGCGCGGAACTCAACGCGGCGCTGCTCGAACAGGCCGTCTTCAACTTGATTGACAACGCGATCGCCTATAGCGCCGAGAACTCGCGCGTCGAGGTGAAGGCCGTTCGCGCGGGCGACGAGGTGGCGATCAGCGTGCGCGACACCGGCCGAGGAATCGCCCCGGAGCACCTGCAACGGGTGTTCGAGCGGTTCTACCGGGCCGACAAGGGGCGCGACCGCAAGACGGGCGGCACGGGGCTGGGCCTGTCCATCGTCAAGCACATCGTGGTGGCCCACAGGGGTCGCGTTACGGTCGAGAGCAGGCTCGGCCAGGGCAGCACCTTCACCATCCACCTGCCGGCCTGCCGGTGATGCTGCCCATGGCTCCCAGTCCCGGTCCTGGCCTCTCCCACGTGTACCGTTCACGTGCCTTTCCTTACCTCACGGCGGCCGGCGATCGCGCGAGGGCAGACCGGGCGGCGTCTCCGGCGACCCCGCGACGAAAGTCGTTTGCCTGGCATTGTATCTTCGTAGTCTGAGTCCCAGAGTCCTGGACAGGGGAGTATGGAATGAGCAGGACATTGAACGTGTTTGCGATTCTGCCGTTGGCTGCGGTCCTTGTGCTGGCCGGCACCGCTGAGGCGCAGTTCAGTGAGATGGAAGTGCTCCGTCGGCGCGTCGACGAGCTGGAAAGGAAACTGGCGAGGCTGGAAGTCGGCGCCGCGCCGTCCAAGGATGAGATTCAAGAGATGGTGCGCGCCGAGCTGGAAGAGGCGCAGGGGCCGACGACTTTCCACGTCCACTGGAAGGAAGGCCTGCGCTTCGACAGTCTCGACGAGCAGTTCAAGTTGAAGATCGGCGGGCGGTTGCACGTGGACTACACCGCCATCAGGGGCGACGACGAACTCGAGGACTGCTTCGCCGATGAGTTCCAGGATGAGGTCGAGTTCCGCCGGATGCGGCTTTCCACCTCCGGCACGATGTACGGCAACATGGCCTACAAGCTGGAGTTCGACTTCTCGGGCTGTGAAGTGGGGATAACGGATGCCTACCTCCAGTTTACTGATCTTATTCCTCTCGGCACGCTGACGGTCGGGCGCATGACCGAGCCGTTCGCGCTTTGTGATGCGGGCAGCACCAAGTACCTCACCTTCGTTGAGAGACCGCTGCCCGGCGGTTTCAAGCCGGGCTACAATACCGGAGTGAGGCTCTCGGACTATGCCCTCAACCAGCGCATGACGTGGGCGGCCGGTCTGTTCTGGTGCGACGACTGCGGCGACGTTGCCGACGGTCACGCCGTTGAAGAAGGTCCGGCTGTTACCGGTCGCGTCACGTTCCTGCCCTATTACGCGGACAAGGGCGCGCGCCTGGCGCACGTCGGGGCGAGTGCCAGTCACCGTGAGCCGGACAACGGCGAAGTGGAGTACGAGTTCCGACCCGAGACGCACGTCGGCCCGAAACTGGTATCGACCGGGACCCTTGCGGACCTCGATTCCGTGCTTCTGACGGGCCTGGAAGCAGCGGCCGTGTTGGGCCCGTTCTACCTGCAGGGCGAGATCATCCGCTCCGAGGTCGACCCCGACGACGGCTCGTCGCTGAGCCTGTCGGGATACTATCTTCAGACGAGCTACTTCCTGACCGGTGAGCACAAGAATTACGACACCAAGAAGGGCAATTGGGGCCGCGTGAAGCCCGCCAACAACTACGACGGCGAGGGCGGCTGGGGCGCCTGGGAGGTCGCAGCGCGTCTGTCCAGCGTGGACCTCGACGACGGGGACGTCAACGGCGGTCAGCTCACCGACATCACGCTCGGGCTGAACTGGTACCTCAATCCCAACATGAGGCTCATGTGGAACTACGTCCACGGCAGCGCCGACTATGACAACGGCGGGTCCTGCGAGGACGGGGACATCGACGCGTTGATCATGAGATTCGCGGCCGACTGGTGACCTCACGAGCCGCTGTCACAGCCCTAACGGAAAGCTAACATTCCGCGGGTAAAAGACGGAGGGCGCGAGGAAGAGGAACCGAAAAGGAGGTGACTTCGATGAGGAGCAAGACGAGGATAACGTTAGGCGCACCCCTGGCCGCGCTGCTGACCGGCGTGGCGCTGTTGCTGGCCGTGCCCGGAGCAGCGGCGCAGATGCGGGAGAACACGATCGTCTGCGACGGCTCCACCACAGTGGGGCCCATTGCGAAGGCGTTCAAGGAGTACTACGAGAGCAGGAATCCGGGCGTCAAGATCACCATCAGCGAAACGGGCAGCGGCAACGGCGCCAAGAGCCTGATCAACGGCGCGTGCGACGTCGCGAGCATGTCCCGCCCGATGAAGGACGGGGAGTTCAAGGACGCGGTGGAGAACGGCGTGATGCCGGTCGCCCACGTCGTCGCGATGGACGGCATTGCTGTCATCGTACACGAGAGCAACCGGGTGGATGCGCTGACCGTCGAGCAGGTGCGCGACATCTACACCGGGAAGATCACCAACTGGAGCCAGGTTGGCGGCGCCAGGCAGGAGATAGTCAAGATCAGCCGTGACACGGCCAGCGGCACGTACGAAACGTTCGAGGAGTTGGTCATGAACAAGGAAGAGATCAGGGGCGCCGAGTACGTGCAGAGCAACGGCGCGGCCAGGGCGGCTGTGAGCACGACGCCCGGGGCCGTCGGGTACGTGGGCCTCGGCTTCCTGGAGGGTGTGAAGGCGTTGAAGATCAACGGCGTCACCGCCAGCCCGCGCACGGTTGTCACGGGCGCATACCCTATCTCTCGTCCCCTGTTCATGTGGACCAACGGCTATCCGAAGCTCGGTTCGCACGTGCACCGCTTCGTCACGCTGCACCTGACGCGCGACGGGCAGCAGATCGTCGAAGAGGTCGGCTTCGTGCCGGTTACCGACTATTGAGCAGCACCGAAGCAGTCCGAGAGCCGCCCCTGCGCGAACGGGCGGTTCTAGCAGCCTGTTGAAAAACTGGGCTCGGCCGCGCCGCCGCCAGATGCGACCAGATCCAGTTCTTCAACAGGCTGCTCGGGCCATGCGTTTTTCATTCTCTCTCAGCGGTGAATGCACTCGCCAGTGAGCAAGTCGCAACCCCAGGGGCTCGTAGTCCGTAAGAGCGTCGCGCGACGGAGGCGGCTCATCGGCTTCCTGGGTCATTCCCTGCTGTTCGCGATCACAGCCACCTCAGCGGTGGCCATCCTGTTCATCCTCTTCTTCATCTTCAGGGACGCGTTGCCGTTCTTCCGCGAGTTCGGCGTGGGGGCGTTCTTCAAGAGCGAGCGCTGGTACCCGACGCACACCCCGCCGGTGTTCGGCGCCCAGGGTATCTTTGTGGGCACCGCGCTGGTGACAATCGGCTCCTGCTTGATCGCAGTGCCGATGGGGCTGTTCGCCGCCATCACGCTCAGCGACGTCGTGCCGTTCTCGGTGCGAGAGGTTGTGAAGCCGATCATCGAGCTGCTGGCGGCCATTCCGTCAGTTGCCTACGGTTTCTTCGCGCTGGTTGTCTTTGCTCCCCTTCTCCAGGAGCAGGGCGGTACACTGCTGGCCGTGGCGCTGTGGTTGCTGGCCGGGCCGATGGCCGTCGTCGGCATTGTGGTCGCGAGCGACGTGGGAACCGGCCCGTTGTCGGACCGTGCCCGCCGGTTCGCCCGTCCGCTGGTCGCGCTCGTCCTTGCCGCGGCGGCCCTCTGGGTGTTGCGCACGCTGAGCGGGAAGCTCATGGCACTGGAGATCCACGCCGGCAGGAACGCCCTCAACGCGTCCATCCTGCTCTCCTTCATGGCGCTGCCCACCATTGTGAGCGTCTGCGAGGACTCCCTGACGGCGGTGGGACGGGGCCTGCGCGAGGGCAGCTACGCCCTGGGGGCGACCCGCGCGGAGACGATGGTGAGGGTGGTCATTCCGGCTGCGAAAGGGGGCATACTGGCGGCCGTCCTGTTGGGCGTGATGCGCGCCGTGGGGGAAACGATGGTGGTGCTGATGGCCGCCGGCAACAGGTTCGAGATACCCGTCCCGTGGTACAACTACGTCAGCCAGGTGCGCACCCTCACGGGAACGATCGCACTCGAGATGGGGGAGACGGCCGTCGGCTCAGGCCATTACCACGCGCTGTTCGCGCTGGGTTTCTGTCTGCTGCTCTTCTCCTTTGTCCTGAACCTGTTGAGTGAATGGGCTGTGCGGGGCACCCGACGACGGCTCAAAGGGGGCTGAACTCGATGCGACTGGGAACTCGAAAGGTCCTCGACGGATCGTTCTCCGGCCTCGGGATCTTCTCCCTGCTGCTGATGTGCGCCGCCCTGGTGGTGCTGCTCGGGCCGATCTTCGCCAACGGCGGCAAGGCTTTCGTGTTCAAGGGGACGGTGGAGTGGCGCCGCGCGACGATCGACATCTTCGGCCGCGGTGACCGGGAATCCATCGAGCGGGAGGTGGCCGAAGTCGAGGAAGTCCGCGCCCCCGTGTACCGCATGATCCGGGATCATGAGGATGCGTTCTGGGTGGAGTTCGCGGACCTGGCCCAGCGGCACGAGATGCCGGAAGGCATCGTGCAGATGATAGACGGCCGACAGATGGACCTGGGCAGGGCCCTTGTCAAGTATCAACGCAGACTGGACCCGTACGACGACGAGGCGTATGAAGAATCGGAGGAGTTCGCCAAAAGAGTTGACGAGGTGACTGTGGTGAAGGACCTGGTCCGCAAGCTGCTGGGCCCTTTGCCGGACGACGAGGAGCCGGAGGTGCTCAGGAGCAAATACGGCGCCAGGCGCTGGGATCGGGCACAGGTACACCTGGGCCGGCTCGTGCATCGTGTGGAGTACGAGTACCCGGACGCGTACTCGCCCGGCGTGCGCGTGCTAAAGCCACGGGCCGACGATTTCGCAGGCACGTCGCTCGAACCGCTGTTCGCGTACGTTGAAGAGAACATCGAGCAGATGCTGCGGCCCCGACGGACGTTCTACTGGCGTTTCCTATTCGACGCCGACTACGACGATAACCTGTTCGGGGGCATATGGGCGCCTCTGCTGGGGACGTTCTACCTGACCCTGGGCGCCATGGTCGTGGCCGCTCCCCTGGGGATAATCGCGGCGATATACCTGACGGAGTACGCGGGGGACAGTCGCTTCATCAGCCTGCTTCGGACCTGCATCAGCACTCTGGCCGGTGTTCCCAGCGTGGTCTTCGGCCTGTTCGGGCTCGCCTTCTTCATGCGCACTCTTCACATGCCGAAGAGCGTGTTCGTCGGGTGTCTCACGCTGGCGTGTCTGGTGCTGCCGACGGTTATCCGGGCCTCGGAGGAGGCCATTCGCATGGTCCCTCAGACGTACAGGGAGGCCTCCCTGAGCATGGGAGCCACCAAGTGGCGCACCATAGTCAAGGTGGTTTTCCCGACGGCGCTGCCCGGGATAATCACCAGCATCATCATCAGCATGGGTCGGGCCGCCGGCGAGACGGCGCCCATCCTGTTCACGGCGGCGGTGGCCGTTGGGGCCGCGCTCAAGCCGTGGCAAGTCTTCTCCTCGGCGTCGCCGGCCCTGCCGTACAGCATCTACTCAGTGGTCACGGAGAACCCGTCCGGCCAGGAGATCCCGCACGTGCAGTTCGGCATGGTGATGGTTCTGATCCTCCTGGTGCTGCTGCTGAACGCCGCCGCGCTCATCCTGCGCGCGCGCATTTCGAGGAAACTGAGAGGCTGAGCATGATCAAGCTGTCCGCTGAAGACATCACGCAGCAGAGCGGGCCCCTGGAGTTGCCCCCGCAGGATTCCTGTCACGTCTACAGCCGGGACTTCTCCGTCTTCTACGGCGACAACGAGGCCGTCAAGAAGGTGACCCTCGGCGTGCCGCGGGCGCAGGTGACGGCCATCATCGGGCCGAGCGGGTGCGGCAAGAGCACGTACCTGCGCGCCGTCAACCGCATGAACGACCTGATACCGCGCTGCCGGGCCGAGGGGGAACTGATCTTCGACGGTGAGAACGTTTACGGCCCCCGGGTGGACGTGGTCGCCCTGCGGCGGCGGATAGGCATGGTTTTTCAGAAGCCCAACCCGTTCCCGAAATCCGTCTTCGACAACGTCGCCTACGGGCCGCGCATCCACGGGGTGAGCGGCAGGAACGAGCTTGCGGGGATCGTCGAGCGAAGCCTGACCAGGGCCGCCCTGTGGGACGAGGTGAGGGACCGCCTCTCCGCCAACGCCCTCGGCCTGTCCGGCGGCCAGCAGCAGCGCCTCTGCATCGCCAGGGCGCTCGCCGTGGACCCGGAGATGCTGCTGATGGACGAGCCCACGTCGGCGCTGGACCCCAAGGCGACGAGCCGCATCGAGGACTTGATAGGCGAACTGCGCGAGCAATACACTATCGTCATCGTCACGCACAACATGCAGCAGGCGGCGCGGGTCTCGGACTTCACGGCCTTCCTCTACGAGGGCGCCCTGATCGAGTTCGGCCCCACGCAGCAGATCTTCACCAAGCCTCGCCAGAAGCGGACGGAAGACTACATCACGGGTCGATTCGGATGAAACGAACATGCCCAAACACCTGCACAGACAGATGGACAAGCTGAAGCGAGAGGTCCTGTCCCTGGGGGCGGTCGTCGAGGACGGCGTCCGCAAAGCCGTCCAGGCGCTCGAAGGCAGGGACGCCGCCCTGGCCGAGGACGTCATCAAGCGGGACGTGGACGTGGACCAGGCCGAGGTCAACCTGGAGGAGGAATGCCTCAAGATACTGGCCCTCTACCAGCCCGTCGCCATTGACCTGCGGTTCATCGTGGCCGTGCTGAAGCTCAACAGCGACCTGGAGCGCATAGGGGACCTGGCCGTCAACATCGCCGAGCGGGCGCTCTACATCAGCGAGCACGGGGCCGCGCAGTTCCCCCTGGACTTCGGGAAGATGGCCCGCGAGGCCCAGCAGATGCTCAAGATGAGCCTGGACGCCCTGGTCAACATGGACGCCCGACTCGCACGCGAGGTTTGCGCCGCCGACGACGCCGTGGACGCCATCAACCGGCAGATGTACATCCAGGTCCAGGAGAGCATCCGCAAGACCCCAGAGCACATGGAGGGCCTGATACACCTGCTGTCGGCCTCCCGCCACCTGGAGCGCATAGCGGACCACGCCACCAACATCGCCGAGGACGTCGTCTACATGGTCGAGGGCGAGATCATCCGCCACCGCGCCGAGGATTACAGGGACGGGACTGCAGGTGGCGAAGGCGCGGGCGACCCCGGCCAGGGCTGACGGTGCAGCGTCCGCGCCGGCGCAGGTCGCTCAGTGGTCCAGCTCGCAGACGCGGCGCCGGTAGTGCAGGTAGCTCTCCAGGCTCACGTCGTCCGGCACGCCGTGGTCGCAGGTGGGTATGTAGCCGCCGCGCTCGACCATCGCGGGCAGTATGTGCTCGAGGTGCCGGTCGATGGCGTCCCTGCCCCGGGCCAGGACGCGCTTGTCGATGCCGCCGGCCATGACCAGTTCCGGCCACTGTCGGCCGATGCGCACCACGTCGCAGCCCGAGGCCACCTCCCACGGGCTCATCACGTCCATGCCGGCCTCCAGGTAGAGCGGGACCGCCGGCTCGGCCCAGCCGTCCGTGTCCACGTGGAAGTATAGATGCCGCTCCTGGCGCCGGCGCGCCTTGCCGACCACGTCCTGGTAGTAGGGGAGCAGGAACTCCCTGACCATGTCCGGTGAGATGAGCAGGCCGTGGTTGTAGCAGATGTCCTCGCCGAGGCCGAGTTCATCGATTGGCGTGTGCTGCTGTATGCGCGCGAGGCCGGCGTTCATCAGTTCCGCCCACCGCCGCATCATGGCGTGGATGAGGTCGGGTTCGTCCACGAAGGCGTAGAGCACCTCCTCCGGCCCCATCAGCGCGCGCAGGTACATGTAGCCGCCGACCATGCCCTGTCGGGTCATGACAGACTCGGCCTCGGCGCGCCGGGCGGCCTCCTGGCAATTCTCCTCCAGGCCCTCGTAGCGGCGTTCGTCCCGGACGGCCAGCCGCGGTGCGACGTCTCCTTCCCAGTCGTCCCAACCGGTGACGGGGTGCCGCACGTAGTCCGGCATGAAGCCGTGCCTGCGTCCCTTGAACACGCGCAGCCATCGCCCGGCGAAGTCCTGGATGATCTCTGTGGCGCCGTCCTCGCGGATGACCTTCTCTTCGTAGCGGGGCAGGAACGGCGGCTCGCACCAGCCCAGGTCAAGCCCGATGCCGACCTGCCCGGAGGGGTCGAAGCTGAACAGGTTCCTCTCGCCGTAGTCGTCGGGCAGCCCTTCCGTTCGCCACCGTTCGATGGCTTCTCCCCAGATGTAGAACTCTCGGCGGACCAGGTGGTCCACGGGCTCGAACCGGTACGTCGCCCTGATTCGTTCTCCGGCGTTCACTGCCGGCGCCCCCTCGTCGCGGTGTCAGGGCGGACAGAATAAGGTGCTGGCCGCGGGCCTTCAACCGTCGGCTCGATGTCAGCGTTTGCCGCTTGCCCGTGTATCGTCCGCCCCTTCGTGGTAGAGTGCCGTCTTGTTCCCTTACCGTGAGGCGGCGATGTCACTGGAGACTCACCGGGAGATTGCGGACGCGGGGACCAGAGCGGCCCTTGCGGGCGCTGCAAGAGCGGCGCAGGACCCGCACCGCCTCGCCTACCACTTCATGGCCCCCTCGGGGTGGATGAACGACCCGAACGGGCTCATCCAGTTCGGCGGCGCCTACCACCTGTTCTACCAGCACAACCCCTATGCGCCCTGGTGGGGCGCCATGCACTGGGGCCACGCCACGAGCGCCGACCTGGTGCACTGGGAGCACCTGCCCGTCGCCCTGGCGCCGAGTGAGCCGTACGAGCGCCCGGAGGGCGGGGGAGGGGGCTGCTTCTCCGGCAGCGCCGTGGACGACGGCGGCCGGCTTACGCTCGTCTACACGGGCACGGGGCAGGGCCAGTTCCAATGCGTCGCGACCACCGCGGACGGGCGGGAGTTCTCGAAGCACCCGGGCAACCCCGTCATCGCCGAGGTGCCGCCGGACGGGTCGCAGGATTTCCGGGACCCGAAGGTCTGGCGGCACGATGACCTCTGGCACATGGTCGTCGGGTCGGGCCGGGACGGCGTGGGGAAGGCGCTGCTCTATCGCTCGCGCGACCTGCGCCGGTGGGAGTACCGGGGCGTCGTCGCCCGAAGCGACGGCACGCAGGGGCGCGTCTGGGAGTGCCCGGACCTCTTCCCGCTCGGCGGGCGGCACGTCCTGGTCTGCTCCCCGATCGGGCTGGAGCGGCCCAGGAGCATCTGCATCGTCGGCGAGATGGATTACGCGGCGGGGCGCTTCGCGCCGGGGCATCAGTCCGATGCGGACTGCGGGCCGGGCTTCTATGCGCCCCAGACGTTCCTGGACGACCGCGGCCGGCGCATCATGTTCGGCTGGATGCGGGATTGGGAGGGCGCGTCTCCCAGCATGGACTACGGCCGGGCGGGCGCCCTGACGCTGCCGCGGCTGGTGGCCCTCTCGCCGGAGGGCGGACTCCGCTTCACGCCCGTTCCCGAGCTGAAGTCCCTTCGCGGCAAACACGAGCGTCTGGCGGACGTGGACCTCGATCCGGGCTCCGAGGTTGTCCTGGAGGAGGTCTGCGGGGATACGCTGGAGATCAAGGCCGAGTTCGAGCCGGGCCCGGGCCGCGAGGGGCAGTTCGGGATAGCCGTCCGGTGCTCCCCGGACGGCAGCGACGAGACGCCCATCACCTGCGACCGGGAGAGCCGGCAGTTGCTGGTGGACTGGCGCCGGTCCGGCCTGAAAGTCGCGGCTCCCGTCAGCGCCGCGCCCCTCGATCAATCCCCCCGAGAGAGGCTCAAGCTGCACGTATTCGTGGACCGTTCCTCCGTTGAGGTCTTCGTCAACGACGGCCGCGCCGTTGTGACCGGCCGGGTGTACCCCGGCCCCGACAGCCTTGGCGTGAAGCTCTTCGCGCGGGGCTGCGGCGCAAGCCTTGCCGCCCTGGACGCCTGGACTCTGGGCGGCGTCTGGTAACGGGGCTGCGCCCCTTGCGGGCAAGGCCCGCCCGCGATAACCTGTTGGCCTGTCGGGCCGCATCCGCGTGCCCCTGTTCTTGGGAGGGTGTCGCATGACGCTGAAACCGGAACCCACGCCCGGCGAGACGGGCTGGTTCGTTCACGACCGATTCGGGTTGTTCATCCACTGGGGCCTCTACGCGCTCGGCGCGCGGCACGAGTGGCTAAAGAGCCACGAGCAGATGGACGACGAGGCGTACCGCAGGTACTTCGAACACTTCGACCCCGACCTCTACGACCCCGGCGCGTGGGCGGACGCGGCCGCCGGCGCGGGCATGAAATACTTCGTCGTGACGACGAAGCACCACGAGGGCTTCTGCCTCTGGGACACGGAGCAGACCGACTACAAGGCACCCAACACGCCGGCCGGGCGCGACCTGCTGGACCCGATGGTCGAGGCGTTCCGCGCCCGCGGCCTGAAGGTCGGGTTCTATCACAGCCTGCTGGACTGGCACCACCCGGACTACACGACCGACAGGGTCCACCCGATGCGCGAGAACGAGGAGTGGATCGCGGGGGACGCCGAGCGGAACCTGAACCGCTACGTGGATTACCTGCACGCGCAGACGCGGGAGCTGCTGACCGGGTTCGGCAAGGTGGACATCATGTGGTTCGACTTCTCGGTGGGCGCGTCGGACCGGTTCCCGGGCAAGGGCAGGGACGAGTGGCGTGCCGACGAGCTGATCCGGATGGTCAGGGAGCTTCAACCCGGTATCATCATCAACGACCGCCTCCAGGTGGACCAGGACGTCAAGACGCCCGAGCAGTTCGTGCCGCGCGAGTGGGTGCGCGTGGACGGGAAGCCCGTCATCTGGGAGGCGTGCCACACCTTCAGCGGGTCCTGGGGCTACCATCGCGACGAGCAGTCATGGAAGTCCGTTGACCAGTTAGTGTGGATGCTCGTGGACGTGGTGAGCAAGGGGGGGAACCTGCTGCTGAACGTCGGCCCGACCGGGCGGGGCGAGTTCGACGAACGCGCGCTGGAGCGGCTGCGCGGCATCGGCGAGTGGATGGTGCGGCACGGCCGGTCGATCTACGGCTGCACGCAGGCGCCGGACGAGTTCGCCTGCCCCGAGGACTGCCGGTTCACCTACAACCCGGAGACGAACCGGCTCTACCTGCACGTGTTCAGCTGGCCGTTCAAGCACGTGCACCTGGACGGCATGGCCGAGCGCGTGGAATACGCGCAGCTTCTGAACGACGCGTCCGAGGTCAAGATGCTGGCGCGCGTGCCGGAGGCGTCCTACGGCGCGATGAAGGAGGACAGGCGCGCGACGCTGCTGACGCTCGAGCTGCCGGTCAGGAAGCCGAACGTCACCGTGCCGGTGATCGAACTGTTCTTGAAGTGACGGCCGTTCCGCAGTCGGGCCGCCTGCGCCGCGTTCGGGCGGTTCTCAAGACATCGGTGTCGGAGGAGTGCGCGATGAAGGCGCGGATACTGGTCGTGCTGTGCTTGTGGTCCTGCTTCGTCGCGTTGCGCTGCGCGTCTGCGGAGCCCGTGGCCGTCATCGAGGCCAGCCTGACGCGGGGCGAGGCGCCGCTGTCGGTGATGTTCGACGCCCTGAAGAGCGCGCCGGGCGAGGGCGAGATCGTGCGGTACGACTGGGACTTCGGCGACGAATCGCCGCACAACCGGCGCTTCGAGCACGGCTGGCTCGCGGCGCACCGGTTCGAGCGGCCCGGGACGTATCCCGTCAGGCTGGCGGTGCACGACTCGTCGGGCGCAGTGGCGCTGGCCACAGTGACGCTGACTGTCGTTGAGCCGTCGGGGCCGGTTTACTACTTCTCCTCCAGCCAGGGCGACGACAGCCGGAGCCCGGAGCAGGCCCGGAATCCGCAGACGCCCTGGAAGAGCCTGGACATGCTGAAGGTAGGGCTGCCGAACGCGGAACCGGGGACGCGCTTCTTTCTGCGGCGCGGGGATACGTTCGCGGCTTCCAACGTTGAGTTCTGGCGACATGGTCGCCCAGTGGATGCCGCGAGGCCCGCAGTGGTCGGCGCGTACGGCGAGGGCCCCAGGCCGGTCGTCCGGTGCGATTCGGGCGCACTGTTCAGGCCGTCCATTGACGGGGTCGTGTTGGAGGACCTGGACTGCCAGGGAGGAGGCAAGGGGGACAGGGCCGTGTTCACCCGGGGAGGGGGACCGACGACGGTCAACCACCTGGTGCTGCGCCGCCTGACCATCGAGGGGTTCAACATAGGCATCTTTCCGGGCGGGGGAGGGGCGGAGCCGAACCGGTTCATCTTCGTTGAAGAGTGCCTGTTCCGGAACAACTCGCAGTGGGGCTGGCTGGGGGGGGCCGGCGACCACATGGTGATCCGCCACTCCGAGTTCGACAACAACGGCAGCAGCGCCAAGTACCAGCACAACATCTACTTCCGCGGCGATACGTTCCTAATCGAGGACAACAACACTCACCACTCATCCGGGCTCGGCATTAACACCCACTACACCAGGGACACGATCATCCGTCGCAACCTCATTCACCACAACGGATGGGGACCCGGTGGAGGCGTCGGCATATCCACGGGCCGCAAGACGGACGTGATCAAGCACGTCCTTGTGGAAGGCAACTACTTCTCCGAGAACCTGCTGGCCATGTGGCTGATCGGCGTCGAGGGGCTCATGGTGCGCAATAACGTGTTCCGCGGACACCGCGCAAGGGTGTTCGGCAGCATGAAGGGGATGGTCGGCACCGAGGTCTATCACAACACGTTCTACGCCAACCAGGACAATATCTTCGACGCGTCCGGCACGGGCTTGCGGGTGGCGAACAACATCTTCTGCGGGAACGCCGGCGTCATCTACCAGGGAGAGGCGGAGCGGAGGAACAACCTGTACGACGGGGATGTGCCGGCGGGCGCCGAGGAGGGGGCAGTGGTCGGCGATCCGAGATTCGTTTTCGCGGAGAAGGGCGACTTCCGCCTCCGGGCCGGCAGCCCGGCCGTGGACGCCGGCGCGCAGGTGCCCGTGCCATTCGACCTCTCCGGCAAGCCGCGTCCCGTCGGAAGCGCGTCCGACATTGGCGCATACGAGTTCGGAAGCCTGGAGGAATGACCGCCGGTTGAGGGATCGTTGCCCGCGCTCGGTCACTCGGCACCGGCGACGTGGAGGCGGTTGATGGCACGGGCGAGGGCGGCGTGGGCGCGGACGATGTCCGTGTCCTCTGTGCGGCGTTTCAGGCGCTCTTCGGCGCGCTGGCGGGCCTGGCGCGCCCTCTCGACGTCGATCTCCTCCGCCTTCTCGGCAGTGTCCGCCAGGACGGAGACATCGTCGTTAAGCACCTCCGCGAAGCCGCCGCTCGTGGCCATCTGGATGGTCGTCTCCGGCAGGTCCACGCGGATGCGTCCGACCTGGAGCGTGCAGACCATGGGCATGTGGCCGGGCAGGACGCCGAGTTCGCCGGCCTCTGACGGCAGCAGCACGTGCTCGGCGTCGCGGGCCTCGAAGACGGTCCTCTCCGGCGTGGTGATCCTGATGTGCACGGCGGCCCCCCGTTACTGCAGCTTCTTGGCCTTCTCCTGCGCGTCCGCGAACGTGCCGACCATGTAGAACGCCTGCTCAGGCAGGTCGTCGCCCTTGCCCTCGACGAGGGCCTCGAAGCCGTCCACGGCGTCGTCGCGGTTGACGTAAGCGCCCGACATGCCGGTGAACTGCTCGGCCACGAAGAACGGCTGCGAGAGGAAGTTTCGCAGCCGCCGCGCCCGCCGGACGGTGACCCTGTCCTCCTCGCTCAGCTCGTCCATGCCGAGGATGGCGATGATGTCCTGGAGGTCCTTGAACCGTTGCAGGATGCGCTTGGTCTCCTGCGCCACGCCGTAATGGCGCTGGCCGACGACGCGCGGCTCGAGCACGCGGGAAGTTGAGAGCAGCGGGTCCACGGCGGGGTAGATGCCCTGTGCGGCGAGTTCGCGGGTCAGGAATATCGTGGCGTCCAGGTGCGCGTAGGTGGCGGCCGGCGCCGGGTCGGTGAAGTCGTCCGCCGGCACGTATATGGCCTGCACGCTGGTTATGGAGCCCTTGCGCGTGCTGGAGATGCGCTCCTGGAGTTCGCCCATCTCCGTGCCCAGCGTCGGCTGGTATCCGACGGCCGAGGGCAGGCGGCCCAGCAGGGCGCTGACCTCGCTGCCGGCCTGGACGAAGCGGAATATGTTGTCCACGAAGTGCAGGACGTCCCCGCCCGTCTCATCCCGGAACCACTCGGCGACCGAGAGGGCGGCCAGCCCGACGCGGAACCTCGCCCCGGGCGGCTCGTTCATCTGCCCGTAGATCAGGGCGCACTTGTCCAGCACGCCGCTCTCCCGCATCTCAAGCCACAGCTCGTTGCCCTCGCGGGTCCGCTCGCCGACGCCGCTGAAGACGCTGCGCCCGCCGTGCTCGATGGCGATGTTGCGTATCAGCTCGCGCTGGAGCACGGTCTTGCCGCAGCCGGCGCCGCCGATGGCGCCGATCTTGCCGCCCTTGGGGAAGGGGATGAGGAAGTCAATGACCTTCAGTCCCGTCTCCAGCAGCGTGGTCTCGACGGACTGCTCGGACAGGGGCGGGGCGTTTCGGTGGATCGGCCAGCGCTGTTCCGCCTCGATGGGGCCGAGTTCGTCTATGGGGTTGCCCGCCACGTCCATGATCCGCCCGAGCGTGGCCTCCCCGACGGGCACCGTGATAGGCTCGCCGGCGTCGCGCGCCGTCTGTCCCCGCGACATTCCGTCCGTCGGGGCCATGGCGACGCAGCGGACGACGTTGTCGCCCAGGTGCTGCGCGACCTCCAGCGTGAGCGTCTCGCCCTTGTCGCTTCTCTGGATGTGGACGGCGTTGTAGAGGGCCGGCAGCTCCTCCGGCGCGAACTCGATGTCCACCACGGGGCCGATGATCTGAAGGACCTTCCCTTCTCCTGGCATTCGGTGTTACCCCTCGTCGCTCGTTATCCTGCAAACAGCTGTTCAACGCAGAGAACGCGGAGACCGCTGAGACGGCAAAGGCTCCGGGAAATCATTCACAATCCGGTGCACGCCGTCCCTCAACGTTTTCACGTTGAAGTTGATCAACAGGCCGGGCCCCAGCGCCCAGTGGCCCGACAAGAAAGTCGCCCTGGGTCTTTCGAGTTACCTCTGAGCGACGCAGCGGGGCGAGACGCCCCGCCTACCCTAATGGGTAGCCCCCGGCGTCTCGCCGGGGGAGCCGGAAGCACATGGCTATCGGTTGAACATGCCACTATTGCACCTTGATTGCCGCGCCTATTATGGACTCCGTTATGGAGTTCAGCCAGTCCGTCTCCCTTTTCTCTGCGTTCACTGCGGTCTCTGCGTTTCGGCTGTTGTCCGTTATTCCATCGCTTCGGCGCCGCCCACCACGTCGAGTATCTCGCGGGTGATGCTCTCCTGGCGGAGCCGGTTCATTTGCAGCGTCAGCCTGTCGACCATCTCTTCTGCGTTCTCGGTCGCGTTGTCCATCGCCATCATGCGCGCGCCGTGCTCGCTGGCCTGCGCTTCCAGGAGGGCCCGGTATATCTGCACGGTCAGGTTGTGCTCAATCAGGCGGCCGCAGATCACGTCGTAGTCGGGCTCGTAAACGTAGACCAGCTTCTCGGTTTCCTCTATGCTCTCCGGCGCGGCGTGCATGCCGTCGGGCAACTCGCGGCCGTGGTGTTCTTGCAGGTCTTCATGGTGTCGTTCCCGGTCGCAGGGCAGCAGGCCGCGCGTGACGACAAGCTGCCGCATCGGGCTGAAGAACTCGGCGAAGACCATCCGCACCTCGTTCACCTCTCCGCGCAGGAAGAGCCCCTCCAACTCCTCAAAGATGGCCCGGGCCGTCAGGTAGTGGACGGGATTGAACACATCTTCGTAGCTCTTGTGGACGGAGTGGCCTGCGCGCTTGAGGCCGGCTATGCACCGCGTCCCAACGGCCAGGACGAAGCGCTCCTCGCCCTCGTGCTGCTGGAGCAGTTGCCGGGTGGCCTCGACGACGCGGTTGTTGTATGCCCCGCAGAGGCCCCGGTCGCTGGCGATGCTCAGGACGGCGATGCCGCTGGCGCCGCGCTGCTGGAACAGCGGGTGTTCATCCCCGATGGCGCCGTGCAGGAAGCGCGCGCAGAGGTGGTCCAGGCGGGACGAGTAGGGGCGCAGCGAGCGAATGGCGCGCTCGGCGCGCCTCAGGCGCGCCGCCGCGACCATCTTCATCGCGCGGGTTATCTGCTGGATGTTCAGCACCCCGCGGATGCGCGTCTTGATTTCCCTGAACGATGCCATGCGCGCTCGCCTACTCGGCCTCCTCGCCTTCCGACGGCTCCTTCTGCTCCGGCTCTTCCCGTTCCGGCGCCTTGTGCCTGCCGGGGACAAATGTGCGCTTGAACTCGGCGACTGCCTCCTTCAGTTGCCCCTCCGTCTCCTCGTCGAGCTTCCGGCTCTCGGCGATCCGCTGCGCTATCTCAGGTTTCTCATTGCGGATGAAGGTGTGGAACTCGCTCTCGAACCGCTGCACGTCGGGCACTTCGACGTCTTCAATCTGTCCCTCCACGCCGAGGTAGATGCTGATGACCTGATACTCGACGGGCATGGGGACGTATTGGCCCTGCTTGAGCAGCTCGGTCAGGCGTTCTCCCCGGGCGAGCTGTCGCTTGGTCGCTTCGTCGAGTTCGGTCCCGAACTCCGCGAAGGCGGCCATTTCCCTGTACTGGGCGAGCGAGAGCTTCACCTCCCCCGCGACGCTCTTCATGGCGGGTATCTGCGCCGCGCTGCCAACGCGCGAGACGCTCGTGCCGACGTTCATGGCGGGCCGGATCATCTTGTGGAACAGGTCGGTCTCCAGGAATATCTGCCCGTCCGTAATGGATATCAGGTTCGTGGGGATGTAGGTGGAGATGTCCCCGGCCTTCGTCTCGACGATTGGCAGTGCGGTCAGGGAGCCGCCGTTGGCGGTCTCGGCGCCGGCGAGGTCGGCGGAGCAGTGGACGCAGGCCCGGGCGCCTTCCAGGCGCTCGACGTTCTGCTCGGCGGGGGGCAGCGGAGTCAGCTTGCCGCAGGACGGGCAGATCTTGCCGTCGCTGGACTTCATCGCGCGTTCCAGCAGGCGGCTGTGCAGGTAGAATATGTCGCCCGGGTACGCCTCGCGCCCGGGCGGGCGGCGCAGCAGGAGCGCTATCTGTCGGTAGGCCTCGGCGTGCTTGGACAGGTCGTCGAAGACGACCAGCGCGTGGCCGCCGCGCTCCATGAACTCCTCGCCGATGGCGCAGCCGGAGTAGGGCGCCAGGTACCACTGCGGGGCGGGCGCGGTCGCCGACGCCGCCACGACGACCGTCCTGTCCATCACGCCTTCCTGTTGGAAGGTCTCCAGCGTTCGGGCAATGGAGGCCATCTTCTGCCCGATGGCCACGTAGATGCAGACCACGTCGGTGTCGCGCTGGTTGATGACGGTGTCCACGACGAGCGCGGTCTTGCCGGTCTGGCGGTCGCCCACGATAAGCTCGCGCTGGCCGCGCCCGATGGGTGTCAGGGCGTCCACGATCTTGTAGCCCGTGTGCAGGGGCTCCTTGACGGGCTGTCTCTTGACGATGCCGGGCGCGACGCGTTCGACTTCGCGATAGTCCGCGGCCTCCAGGGGCCCGCGGCCGTCCAGCGGGCGGGCCATGGCGTCGATGACGCGGCCGAGCAGGGCGTCGCCGACGGGGACGCTGGCGATCCGGCCCGTCCGCTTGACCCGGTCGCCCTCCCGGACGAGTTCGTCGTCGCCCATCAGGACGCAGCCGATGTTGTCCTCCTCCAGGTTCATGGCGATGCCGACGACGTCGTGGGGGAACTCGACCAGTTCCATGGCCCGGCACTCGGTGATGCCGTAGACGCGGGCTATGCCGTCGCCCACTTCCAGGACTGTTCCCACGCTGTCGAAGTCTGCCGCCGCTTCGCCCCCTTCGAGCGCCTGTCGGATGACGGAGCTGACTTCTTCGGGCCGGATGGATGCTTCATCCGCCATGGGCGATTGTCTCCCTGATTCTCTGTAGTTGTCCCTGCAGGCTTCCGTCGAAGAACAGGCCGTCCAGCCTGGCCTGGAAGCCCCCGATCAGGGACTCGTCGATGGACTCGAACATGCGGACCGTCTTGCCGGTGATGTCCTGGAGCCCGGCCTGAATGCGGGCGCGGTGCGCGTCGGAGAGTGGGACGGCGCTTGTCACGTGGGCCGTGGCGATGCCCAGTCGCCGGTCGGCCTCGTCGGCGTAGCTCTCGGCCAGTTGCTCGAGGATACCGGTGCGTCTTTTCTGGACCAGGTACTGGAGCAGGCGCGAGGTGGGGCCGGAGAGCCGGAGCTTCTCGCTGAGCGCCCGGAAAATGCTTTTCTTCGCGCTGCGGCTCTGCCGGGCGGTTCGGGCGAAGGTGCGCAGATGGTCGCTGGCGGCAAAGGTCTCGGCCAGGGCGTTCAGCTCGGCGCGGACCTTCTCCAGTTGCCCGGAGCGCTCGGCGACGTCGGCCAGCGCTTCGGCGTACCTGCGGCTCAGCACCATCAGTCTCATCCTTTCACTCTCCCGTCGGCTCCTCTTGCGGGTCCAGCGCCATTCGTTCCAGCGTTTCCTTGATGAATCTGTCGTGGTCTTCGCCGGCCATCTCCCGTTGCAGCAGGCGGGTGGCGATGCGGATCGTCAGGTCGGCCACCTCCTCGCGGAGGGTGGTTCTGGCGCTGCGAAACTCCTCGTGCAGTCGTTCGCGGGTCTGCTCGACGATTCGCTCCGCCTCCCTCTGCGCCCGCTGGATGATCTCGTCGCGCTGCTGTTCGGCGGTCGTTCGGGCCTTCTCGATGATGTCGCCGCGTTCCTCCCTGAGCTGGCCCAGTTCCTCCTGCCTCTGGTCCTGGAGCGCCTCGGCGTCGCTCTTGCGCTGTGCGGCCTCGTCAAGCTGGCTCTGGACGTGCTGGCGGCGCCTGTCGAGGAACTCCAGCAGCGGTTCCCACGCGATGCCGTAGAGCAGCAGCAGCAGTATGGCGAAGTTGAAGCATTGCATGATCAGCGTGTAGTTGATGTTGATGATCTTGCCCCGCCTGGCCAGCAGGTGCAGGAGCTGGGCGGCTTCCTTCTGCGTGACCTCGTCGGGGCGGATGTGGTCCGGGTCCCGGGCGTAGGCGCGCTCGCGCACGGCGTTGAGGCTCTCCTGTATCTCCTGGGTGACGAGCTCCGGCTTGACCGGCTCGGCCTGCTTGACGAAGTTCGTCACCGTGACGGCCACCGTGACAGCGTACAGCACGCCAATGATGATCAACCCCTTCTTGACAACCGGTTTCATCGGGGCCGCTCTGCCTCCTTGAGGTCAGGGGATTCGCGCCGACACCTCGCTGCTGCCTCTCAGCCGACCACGAAGATCAGCAGCAGGGCGATTACGAGCGAGTAGATTCCCGTGGACTCGCTGACGGCCTGTCCGATCAGCATGGTCCGCGTCAGCAGGGGCGCTTCTTCGGGGCGCTTGGCGACGCCCTCGCAGGCCTTGCCGGCCGCGAAGCCCTCGCCGACGCCCGGCCCGATCGCGCCGAAACCCATCGCCAGCCCGGCACCCAGCAGCGCTGCCGCTTTGATGATCGCTTCTTCCATCGGATCCAACTCCTCCCACGACGAGAGTGATTCGCCTCTTTGTCAGATGAAGATTATCAGAATCAGTGCTATCACGAACGCGTAGATGCTGGTGGACTGGCTGACGGCCCCGCCCACGAGCATCACGCGCGTTATGTTCATGCTGGCTTCGGGCCGGCGGCTGACGCCGTCGCACGCGCCGGCGGCGGCCAGTCCGGCGCCGTAGCCCGGGCCGATTGCGCCCGCACCCACGCAGAGGCCGGCGGACAGGGCCGCGACGGTCACCGCGATGTCGCTGCCCAGGTAGCGCTGGAAGCCTTGCGCGAAGGCGAGGATGACGGCGACGACCAGGGCGAACACGGAGGGGCTGGTCGCCAGTGCCTGCCCGAGGAGCATTGTCAGGGTGACGCTGCCGCGGCTGTGCGGGTTGCGACCGATGCCGGCGGCGGCCCGGGCGCCCGCGATGCCCGCCCCGATGCCCGAGCCGACGGCGCCGAGCCCCATCGCCAGCCCCGCGCCCAGGTAGGCGCCCATCGCCTCCATGCACGGCTGCGGGCCGATGAACATCAGGATGAACGCCACCACGAGCGCGAAGATGCCGCTGGTCTCCGCGATGGCCTGCCCGACCAGCATGGCGCGCGTCAGCTCGCCCGCCGCGGCGGGCTGGCGGGCGATGGAATCGACGGCCTCCGCCGCGTTGTAGCCCTCGCCGACGCCGGCGCCGATGGCCCCGAAGCCCATGGCTATCCCGGCGGCGACGTACTGGGCGGCGGCCATGGGCGAGGCCCAGTCCAGGCTGCCCGCCATCATTTCCATCATGCCGCCGGCCACGTGTGTCTCTCCGCTAATCCCTGATTTGCACTGCCGCGTATGCCAGCGCCAGCATGGCGAACACGAACGCGTGCACGAGCCCGATGAACAGCCCGAAGAAGAAGATCAGGAACGTCCCGATGACGGCCGTCACCGCCGAACCGAGCAGCCCTCTCAGGATCGGCGGCAGGCCCATCTGGTAGACGATGTTGACGGCCACCACGAGGATCACGAACCCGCCGAAGATGTTGCCGAACAGGCGGAACGGGTGGGAGATGGCCTTGCCTATCTCGCCGACGAAGTTCAGCGGCGCCATCAGCACGTTCGGCACCCGGCCCATCTTCACGCCGTAGGTGGTCAGCAGCGCCGCGTTGGCTACGAACAGGCCCAGCAGCAGTCCCAGGGCCACGCGCTGCGCCGGGGCCATCCCCGCGAACGCCCCCATGTACTTGCGGATGAAGACGTAGCTGAGCAGCGCGCCCCCGGCGAACAGGACGACGCCCAGCGCTCTCATGACCGTGCCTCCGCCCGGGAAGCTCGGCTCGTAGAAGCTCCAGAACCAGCTCCTGAACCCCTTGATACGGATGGCGGAGATGTGCACGACGAACAGCACGACCAGCGCCAGCCCGACCGGCGTGTTCAGGTCCTGCGTCGGGCAATAGAACCCCGGCCATCCGAGCGCGACCAGGAAGTTGGGTATGATGCCCACGAAGTTCGACACCATGACGAACAGGAACAGCGTCGTGATGAACGGCATGAACTTGCGCCCGTACTCGTCGCCCAGCGTGCTCTTGCACAACCCGTCGAAGAACTCGGCCAGAAGCTCGAACGCCGCCTGGAGGCGGCCCGGCACGGCCCTGAGGTAACGCGTCGCCAGCACGGCCGCCACGAGGATGACGAGCATGACCAGCCAGGTGTTGTACAGCGTCGCCGCGTTGAAGCCCTCCAGGGGGAACCCCCACACCCTGACCGGCGCGCTGGGTATTATGTCCATCCCTGTCTCGCTCCCTCAAGGCCCGGCGGGATTGCCCGCCCGCGGCTCCGCGTCCCTGCCAAGCAGTTCGGTCGCTATCACTGAGGCGTTCATCAACAGGAGACCTGCGGCAGTCGTCCACGGGTTGAGGGCGTGCCGGAAGGCGAAGGCGGCGCCCAGGGCGGCGGCGCTCACCGCGTAACCGAGCAGTCGCAGTCGCACCAGCGCCCCTGCGGGCGCCCCCCGAAGGAGCGCCCTGTAACGGACGTGGAATCGCAGGACGCTGACCGCGGCGCCCAGCAGCAGCCCCAGCGCCGCAGCAAGGCCGGCGGCGAAGTAGAGGACGACGCTTCCCCCCAATGCCAGCACCCGGGCAAGCCTGAGGCACTGCTTCCAGAAGCTTTCCAGGTCCCTTTTGCCCTTGTGCGCTGCCAAGTCTCTCCTACGGTCCGTCCGCGTGGCCGGGCGGACTTCCCTCTTTCCGCTTGCCCGAGACGGTCTTCATGACGAGGCAATAGGCGGTTGCCATTCCCCCCCCGATGCCCGAGAAAAGGAGCACGATCGTCAGGAGAGGGGCGCTGCCGAGCCACCTGTCCAGGTACACGCCGGCCAGCAAGCCGCCGCCGATGGAGCCCACCATTATGAAGCCAAGCTGCCCCACGATGGCCAGCGTGGCCAGCAGTTCGGCGCTGCCCTTGAGCGGCATGCAGGTGCTCCCCGGGCGGACAATCGGCGCTCCCTCGACGCGGGCACGTCAACGCTCCAAAGCCGCGTATTCTGGCACAAACTGCCGGGCGTTGTCAAATCGGGCGTTCGGCGGCACGCCGCTCTCGGACGCCCCGGAGATTTGCATCCGGCGCCCGGGGCGGATATCGTGGATTCGGGATGAGCGCAGAGGCGAAAGCAACGGCGAACGGTGCAGCGCCCGGGGACGCGGTGGTCCTGCTCAGCGGCGGCCTGGATTCGGCCACGACGCTGGCCGTAGCGCTGCGGGCCGGCTGGCGCTGCCACGCGTTGAGTTTCCGCTACGGGCAGCGCCACGCGGCCGAGTTGGCCGCCGCCCGGCGCGTGGCCGGCTCGCTCGGGGCGGCCACGCACCGCGTCGTGGACGTGCCGCTCGACGCGTTCGGCGGCTCGGCGCTGACGGACACGTCCCTGGAAGTCCCGCGCGACCGGGAGGGCGCCGGAGGCATCCCCGTCACGTACGTGCCCGCCCGCAACACCGTCTTCCTGGCCCTGGCCCTGGCCTGCGCGGAGGTGACCGGCTCGGACGCCATCTACATCGGCGTCAACGCCGTTGACTACAGCGGCTACCCCGACTGCCGCCCGGAGTTCATCGCGGCCTTCCGCTCCCTGGCGGCCCTTGCGACGCGCCGGGCCGTCGAGGGGCGGCCGCCGAGGATAATCGCGCCCCTGACCGGCATGAGCAAGGCGCAGATCATCCGGACCGGCTGCGACCTCGGCGTGGACTACTCACTGACCGTCAGTTGCTACGACCCCGACGATCAGGGCCGCGCGTGCGGGCGCTGTGACAGCTGCCGGCTGCGCAAGAAAGGCTTCGAGGAGGCCGCCATCCCGGACCCGACCGCGTATCAGCCCGAGAACCCACAGGAGCAGAACGCATGATGGACGTGCTGGCCGTCGCCGGAAGCGCCCGGCGTGGGGGGAACAGCGACACGCTGCTCGAGGCCGCCCTGGACGTGTTCCACGAGCGGGGCGCGTCCGTCGAGACGCTCGTCGCCCGCGATCTGGACGTCTCGCCCTGCCTGAGCTGCAACGCCTGCTTCGAGGCCGGCGTCTGCATCCAGCAGGACGCGATGCAGGACCTCTACGTCCGTTTCTCCGAGGCGGACCACGTCGTGGTGGCCTCGCCGATATACTTCACGTCCCTGCCCGGCCACCTGAAGGTGATGATAGACCGCTTCCAGTGCTTCTGGGCGCGCACCTACCTGCTGAGGGACCCGCCCCTGCCGCGGCGCTCGGGCATGTTCCTCTGCGTCGGCGCCATGGACAGGGATCGTTACTATCGTTCGAGCCTCACCATCGTCAGGACGTGGATGGCCGCGCTCAACATGTCGTGTGACGTGAGCCGCTTCTTCCCCGGCCTGGACGCAGAGGACGACATCAGGGAACACCCGGAGTACCTGGCGGAGGCGCGCCGCGCCAGCGAGGAACTGCTGTCCGCCGCCGAGGACTGAGCAGGTGGGCGCGCTCAGTCTGCCTTCCTTCGTGAGCGCACCAGTAGCAGGCCGCCCAGCACGGCAGAGGCCGCCAGGCACGCCGCCCCGAACAGGTCGCCCCACCGCACGTACGGCGGGCGGGCGTCGCAGAGCTGGACCGGGGCGCTCAGGGCGCCTTCGGCGTGGGGTGCCAGCTTCGCGAAGACCTCGCCGCGCGGGTTGATGAAGCACGAGATGCCCGTGTTGGCCGCCCGCACGACCGTCGTGCGCGTCTCGATGGCGCGGAAGACGGCCATGGCAAGGTGCTGCCGCAGCTCGCCCGGGATCCAGTACCACCCCTCGTCCGTGAGGTTGACCAGGAACTCGGCCCCCTTGCGCCGGAAGGCCCGCGTCAGCGCGGGGAAGACGTCCTCGTAGCAGATCAGCGCGCCGAAGCGGACGGCCTCGCCGTCGGCCTGCGGCAGGGAGAAGACCACTTCCTCGGGGCCCGGCGTCAACTGCCTGGTCAGGGGCGTCAGCGCCTGGAGGAACGGCAGGACGTTGCTGAACGGCACGTATTCGCCGAAGGGAACGAGGCGGATCTTGTCGTACCTGTCCACGAAGGCGGCGTCCGGCGAATAGAGCACGGCGCTGTTGGCGAAGTCCGTCACGTCCGTCCCGTAAAGAAGCGTCTCGACGTAGCCGGCCGAACGCGGGAAGTAGCAGGGCGCGCCGACCAGCACGTGGCTGCCGACCTCGTCGCCTATTTGCCGGAACAGCCGCAGCGTCTCCATGAGCGTCTCCCGCTCGCGCGGCCGCCGGAACAGCTCGGGGGCGACGTTCAGGGGCACGCCGACGGTCGTCTCCGGCCAGACGATCAGCTCGGGCCGGTCCGCCCGGAGACCCAGGCTGAGTTCCGCCGCCTTGCGGATCTCGGCGTCGACGGCGTCGTAAACCTCGTCCTCGGACTTCGGCTCCCCGAAGATCTCGGCGACGCGGCGCGGGAAGTTCTGCTGAACGACCCCCACGACCGGGCCGTCCTCGACGGTCAGCCGTCCGCGCGTCACCGCGCCGTAGCCCGCGCAGGTCGCCAGCAGTGTGCCCGCAGCCAGCAGCATGAGCCAGCGGCAGCCCGGGTGCCGGGCCTCGGCGGCCGGCGGCGCGATGACGCCGGCCAGGGCGGCGTTGACGAAGAAGACGACGAAGCTCAGGCCAAAGACCCCGCCCCAGCAGGCAACCTGCACCAGGGCGTTGAAGCGATACTGCGTATAGCCCAGGAAGAGCCAGGGGAACCCCGGCCCGACGCTGGCCCGCAGGAACTCCAGGCCCGTCCAGAGCAGCGCCGCCGGCAGCGGCCAGGCGACCGGGAATCGGCGCTGGAAGCACCGGATGGCCGACGCCGCGGCGACCGTGTAGGCCCCCACGTATGCGGCCAGCGCCAGCCAGCCGAGCACGGCCACGCTGGCCACCCAGGCGAACGCCGCCAGATACGCGAGGGCCGCCACAGCCCCGCAGAGCAGCGCCCCGCGGTAAGTCGCCGCGCGCCTGACAGCCAGCAGGAGCGGGACGAAGGCCACGAAGGCGAGCGGACCGAGGTCCGCCGGCGGGAAGGCGAGGAACAGCAGCAGCGCCGTGCCCGCCGCCGGAAGGGCGAGCGTCAGGACGGTCCTCAAGAACGGCCCCCGGCGCCCTGGGATCGGGTGCTCTGCCGGTGCGGCTGATTGTGGCGGAGTCGGCATCAGGGAACGGGACCGTCGCTAGCAGCCTGTTGAAGAACTGGATCTGGTCGCGTTGGGAGCGCCGCGGGGTCGGATGCAAGGCGCGGCGACGCAGGGCGTATCGTCGAGGAGACGCAACGCAGCAGACGGCCCCGCGCCGCCCCAACCCCTTGGGCCGCCGCCATTTGCGTCGCATCTCCGCCTTGCTCGGCCTCGACGTGTCGCAGCGGGCACGCCAGCGGCCTCGCGCCTTGACCTGCTCGCACCTGGCGGCGGCGCGGCCGAGCCGAGTTTTTCAGCAGGCTGCTAGGCGCCAAACGTGCGGCTCGTCTGCAAGACAGGGCTTCGCTCAACGCGTCATCACTCTTGTCATGGATGCCAGTCCGATGAGGCCGACGAATACGTTGCCGGCCCACATGGCCGGGACGATGGGCAGCGTGCCGGACTTGGCGGCGATCTGGCCGAATATCAGGAACGGATAGAAAACCAGCAGGACGATGGCGAAGCTTATCCCGAACGCGATCATTATGCTGCGCCGGCCCGCCACTATGCCGGCCGGTATCCCGATCAGGGCGAAGACGAGCAGCGAGACGGCCTGCGTCGCCCGCTTGTGGACGCGCAGGTCAACCGACATGAGTTCGCACTGGTCGCGGGCCCAGGACACGGTGCGGGTCAGGTCCTCGCGCATGGAGAGCAGCCTTTGCTTCTGCGCGTCCAGGACGTCCATTTCGCCCTTGATCTGAGTAGCGCGTTGCTCCCAGTTGGCCAGGTTCTGGCGCGCCTGGTCCGCTTCGGCCGCGAGTTTCTCCACATCGCTCTTGTGTGTGTCAGTCTTTGAGCGCAGCTGCTCGAGTTGTTTCTCGAGTTCCCCGAGGCGATCGTAGTCGACGTGCGGCTCCTCGGCCTCCCGCACCTCCGTGATCTTCACCATGCATTCGCCCATCTGCGCCCGGAGCGCCTCGATCTGCTGGTTGATTTCCGTCATCCGCTGCGCGTTGTTGCCAACGATCTCCGTGGCCTGGCGCGGGAGCTGTTCGCCGTATTTCTGAAGGTCTTCGCGGCGCTTGTCCAGGTCTCCCTGGACGTCGGCGACCTGGAGGTTGAGCAGGCGCAGTTCCTCGCCTCTCTCCTGGCGGACGCGCCTCGGCTCGTCGTACTGCTCCTGTTCGGCCACGCGCGTCTTCAGGTCGTGGCGCCTGGCCAGCAGGTCCAGGGCGGCGAGGTGCTTCTCGTCCGAGAGTATGCGCGACTCCTCCCGCGCGACGGGGACGAAGAGGATGTACTGCTTGCCGGAGGTGGTGACGGTGCCGCCGTACTGGCCGAAGCCGAACTGCGTGATGTTGGGCGCTTCCAGTTCGAACTGGACCAGTTCCGGCTTCTCGCTGTGGGGGCTGACCACGGCGGAGCTGGCCGTGACGATCCTGCGCGGGCGACGCCCGGCCATCTCCAGGACCATCAGGTTGACCAGCTTCCCCCTGACGAAGTCGTCGTACTGGATGGCGAACGGGCCGAACGAGAACTGTCGCCGCGCGCTCAGGCTCGCCTTGTCGAGGAGTATCTGCTTCAGGGCGTTGTACTTCAAGGTTTCGATGGTCCCCCGCGCGCGGGGCACCAGTTCGAACTGGAAGTACGCGACCAGCCCGCTCAGCGCCAGCCCTGCCAGCAGCACGGGGAACACGATGGTCGAGAGATGGATCCCCGCCGCGCGAACCGCGATCAACTCGTTGTCGGCCGACAGGCGTCCGAACGCCATGATAACCGCCGTCAGGAATGCCGACGGCAGGACCATCGGCACGCAGTAGGCCACCAGGGGGGGCAGCAGGCGGTGCAGCCGCACCACGTCCAGCCCTTCGTGAAGAAGCTGCATGCAGAAGCCGACCATCATGATCAGCAGCAGGGCGCAGAAGGCCGGCACAAGGGCCTTGCCCGTCTCGGCGAGGACGTATTTCTGGAGCTTCTTCATAGGCCCCGTATTGTAACTCAGCGCGCCCGGCAGGAGAAGCGGCGCCGGCGCGGGTCGCCCACAAGGTCAGGCCCTGCTGTAGGTGCCTTCCAGGACCGCCTCGGCCAGGACGTGGTCCTCCATTGCCCGCTCGAGGCCCTCCTTGCGCGTTCCCTCGCGCAGGTTGAGCCCCTCGTCGAGCGCGTAGAGCTTGAAGCGATACCGGTGCGTGCCGCCGGGCGGGCAGGGCCCGCCGTAGCCGAGCCTGCCGAAATCCGTCATCCCCTGCATGCCGTTCGGCTCCTCACCCTCGGGCACTTCGACCGTATCGGGCGGGATGTTCCAGACGATCCAGTGGTCGAACGTCCCCATCGGCGCGTCGGGATCGTCCATGACCAGGGCGAGCGTCGCCGTTCCGGCCGGCAGGTCTGCTATCTGCAGGGGAGGGGAGACGTCCGCGTCGTCGCAGGTGTACCGGGGCGGAATCCTGCCGCCGTTCTCGAACGCCGGACTGCGCAGGTCCATCGGTCTTTCCCCTCATGTTAAAGAAAGCAGTGCCGCTGAACTTTGATTATAGGGCGGCGCGCGCCGGCAATCAATGCGGTGGCCGGCCGCGCCGGGCCTATTCGGCATGATCAACGATGGCCCGACAGATGGTGTCGACCGTCTGGCGCATGGAATAGGTGCCCGGCGGATTGTGGGAATCGTTCACGAGGATGGAGAAGGCGACCTCGGTCCCCGCGCGCGTCGTCGCGTAGCCGCTCAGGGCGCCCACACCGTCGAGGTAGCCGGTCTTGGCGCGGATGCTGGCAGCGTAGGGCGGCTCGCTCAGCCGGTGCTCCAGGGTGCCTGCCTGTCCCGGGACCGCCAGCAGGGACTTGAAGGTCGCGCCGCTGGTGCTGCGGTGCACGTGTGCCAGCAGCGACGTGAGGGCGACGGGCGCCAGCCGGTTCCCTCGCGAGAGCCCGCTGCCGTCGTCCAGGTGGAACTCGTCGCGGGCGAACCCGACTGCCTCCAGGAGCGCGGCGGCGCAGGACAGGCCGTTCTGCCACGACCCCGCGCCGGAGGTCTCGGCGCCGAGCGTCTTCACCACCTGCTCGGCGTAGTGATTGTGGCTGCGTCTCATCATGGTGTGCAGGACTGGCAGCAGCGGCGTGCGGCGCTCGCAGAGAGTTCCCGCCGCCCGGGTCTGCCCGGCCTCCTCGAGGGTGACGAGGTGGGCCTCGCCGTCCACGGCGATGCCCTCTTCCCTGAGGACCTTCAGCAGCGTTGAGGCGGCGTAGAGGGGCGGGTTGGGTACCGTGACGCCGTGCGAGTAGCCGGCTGAGTTCTGCTTGACGAAGCCGCCGACCTTCACGGTCGGCGAGCCGGCGCGCCGCTCGAACCAGATCGCGTGTCGCGTCGAGGACGTCTTGCACGCGTTCAGCAGGTCCACCGGGGCGACGTCGGGCTCGAGCGCCAGCAGGGCGCCGGCGCCGGGCGCCGCGCCGGGCTTGACCGTGATGGTGACGCAGTTGTCGTTGATCGAGAGGGCGGACGTGGGCGGGAAGTACCACTTCCACGCCTGCTCGGGCGGCCAGCTCGGGTGGTACCAGGCCCGGTCGAAGAACAAGTCGTCGGCCACCACGCCACCCGTGACGTGGCGGATGCCCCTGGCCTTGAGCGCCTGCGCCCATGCGCGGAAGACGGCGCCGGCGTCCTCGTCGTCGTATCGGCCCCCGATGGTCGGGTCGCCGCCGCCCCGCAGGATCAGGTCCCCGCGCAGTACGCCGTCCTGCACGGCCCCTTGCGAGCAGAGGCGCGTTGTGAACTTGTAGTCCTGCCCCAGGAGCAGCAGCGCCGCGGCGGCGGTGACCAGCTTCTCGTTCGACGCGGGGATGAGTTGCTCCGTGGCGAGCCGGCTGTAAACCACTCGCCCGCTCGCTGGCGCCACCACGTGGACGGCGACGCGCGCGCCGCGCCGGTTACCGTCGTCGGCGACCCGCTCGACCGCCTGGCGCAGGGCGGCGACGTCCGCCAGGGCGGGCGAAATGAGCACGCAGAAGGCCAGTGCGGCCGTGGCGAACAGGACGGTTTTTCTGCGAAAACCCACGGTGGCAGCGCGCTCCCTGGCCGCGATACTCACAGTTGACAGACTGCCTATTCTCCAAGAACCGCCCGCCCGAATGCAAACGCTCCGGCGCGCGGGTGCAATCCGCGTGCGGCCGGTTACAATGGTGGCGACGGCCTCTGGCAGGGGAGACATCATGGTTGGCGAGAACGACGTGCTCGACCTGGTCAGGTCGAAGCGATACCGGGAGATGACGACCGAGGAGCTGGCCCGGCGCCTTTCCGTGGGCCAGGCCGACGGGGACGCGTTCGTGGCCCTCCTGGAGGGCCTGGAGCGGCGCGGGGAGCTTGTCAGGGTCAAGGAGAAGCACTGGGTCAGCCCGGCGCGCGCGGGGCTGCTGGTCGGCAGGCTCCAGTGCAACCCCAGGGGCTTCGGTTTCCTCATCCCCGTGGTGGAGGGCCTGGACGACGCCTACGTGGCCGCGGAGGACATGGGGCAGGCCATGCACGGCGACCTGATCGTTGTCGAGGTGCGCCAGAAGCGGGGGCGCGGGCGGCGCGGCAGGACCAAGCTCGGGCCGGCCGGGCGCGTCATAAAGATCATCGAGCGCCGAAATCCCTTTGTCATAGGGTCGTTTGTCCAGGCCCCGGCGTTCGGACGGGTTGTGCCTGACAATTGTCGTCTTTTCCGTGACATTTACGTGGCAAAAGAGGACGCGCTCGGTGCCCGCGAAGGCGACCAGGTCCTGGTCGAAATCACCGCCTGGCCAACGCTTCACCACAACCCCGAAGGCGTCGTCCGCGAGGTGCTCGGCAGGATCGGCGACCCCAAGGTTGACGTGCAATCCGTCATCCTCGAGTTCGGCCTGCCGCGCGAGTTCCCACCCGAGGTGCTCACCGCCGCGGCCGCGCTGCCTGACGGGCTGCCCGACGGCGAGATGCGCCGCCGCCGCGACCTGCGCCAGCACGCCACCGTCACCGTTGACCCCGAGGACGCCAAGGACTACGACGACGCCCTCTCGCTCTACCGCGACGAACGGACGGGCCGGCGCGTCGTCTTGGTCCACATCGCCGACATCTCCGCCCACGTCCCGCCCGAGAGCCCGCTCGACCTGGAGGCGCGCGAGCGCGGCAACAGCGTTTACCTGGCCAACGAAGTCGTGCCCATGTTCCCCCACGAGCAGAGCAAGAACATCATGAGCGTCGTCGAGGGCAAGGACCGGGCCGCCAAGACCGTCGTGCTCGAGTTCGACGACGAGGCGGAACTGGTCCAATCCTCGATCTGCCACTCCATCGTAAAGGTAGACCGGCGCATGACCTACACCGAGGTCCAGGAGGTGCTCGACGCCCTCGACGCCGACGAGCCGGCCGCCGAGGCGGCGATGGAGAAACTGCCTGAGGACATCTGGGAGCTGCTGCGCGGCCTGGACGAGCTCGCCGGCCAGCTCCGCGCCCGCCGCCAGCGCGTCGGCTCGATTGACCTCGACATGCCCGACTACCAGGTCACCGTCGGCGACGACGGCCGCGTCGTCAGCGTCTCGCAGATCGTCCGCGACCGCTCGCACGGCCTCGTCGAGGAGTTCATGCTCAGCGCCAACCGCGTCGTCGCGCGCTTCATGGACGATAACAAGCTGCCCGCCGTCTACCGCGTCCACGAGCCGCCGCTCGAGGAAGACCTGGCCGAGTTCGCCGCCTTCGTCGGGACGGTCATCGGCAAGAAGGTTGACCCGACGGACCGCAAGCAGCTCCAGCGCCTCCTGGCCGACGTGGCCGGCACGCACCTGGCCGAGGCGGTCAACATGCAGCTCCTCCGCTCGATGCGGCGCGCGCTCTACAGCCCGAAGCTCGGCTCGCACTACGCCCTGCACTTCAACCGCTACTGCCATTTCACCTCCCCCGTGCGGCGCTACCCAGACCTGCTCGTCCACCAGGTGCTCGACCGGTTCCTGCGCGACAAGGTCAGCCCCGGCAAGCTCCGCGCCGAATGGAACCACAAGCTCCCCGGCATCGCCTCCCACTGCAACGAGACCCAGGAGCGCGCCGACGAGGCCGAGCGCGAGATCATCAAGATCAAGCTACTGCGCTACCTGGAGGACCACCGGCACGACGTCTTCGAAGGCGTCGTGACAGGCGTGATCGAGATCGGCATCTTCGTGCGCCTGGAGGACTACTCCGTCGAGGGACTGGTGAAGGTGCAGGACATCCGGGACGACTTCTACCGCCTCGACGAGAGGAAGAAGGCCTTCATCGGCACGCGCCGGGGCCGGGTCTTCTCGCTTGGGCAGCCCGTCCGGGTCGTCATCACGGACATAGACATGGCCCGCCGGCACCTCGACCTGCAGCTGCACGAGGACCGGGAGAGTGGAGGGCGGCGGAAGTGATCCCCAGGGAACGCGTGCTCTGTTCGCTGGCCTGGCAGGAGCCCGACCGGCCGCCCATCCAGGTTTACATGACGCCGGAGATCCGGTCGGCGCTCGAAAGCTACTTCGCGGGACAGGACCTGCTCGAAGTCCTGGGAGTGGACTTCCGGGGCGTCGCGCCGCGGTGGCGCGGCGCCGTCAGGCCCCCCCGGGACGGCATCCGCTACGACATCTGGGGCGCCGGATACCGCCGGGTCGAGCACGGCGCCGGCGGCGCCTACGAGGAGGCCGTCGTCCTGCCCCTGGCCGAACTGAAGACCATGGACGACGTCGAGCGCTACCCCTGGCCCAGCCCCGACGACTACGGCTACTCGACCATCCCCGAGCAGTGCGAGAGGGTGGGGGACTACGCAGTCTGCCTCGGCGACGCCGGGATGCCGGACATCGTCAACGGCGTGGGGCGGGGCAGAGGGATGGCGCAGGTCCTCATGGACGTCGCGGCCCGCGACGAGGTCGGCCTGGCCGTCATAGACCGGCGCGTGGACTTCTGCTACGAGGTGCTCCGCCGGGGCCTGGAAGCGGCCGCCGGCCGGGTGGACATCGTCTGCACGGGCGAGGACTGCGGCAACCAGAACGGCCGGATGGTCTCGCCGCGCGACTTCGACGAGGTCTTCCGCCCACGCCTGGAGAGGTTCAACGTCCTGGCGCACGAGTTCGGCGCGGTGGCCATGATGCACTCCTGCGGCGACACGCACGACATCATGCCGACGTTCATTGACATGGGGCTGGACGTGCTGGATGCGATGCAGCCCGAGCCGCCGGGCATGGACCCGGAGACGATCCGGCGGGCGTGCCGCGGTAAGCTGGCCTTCTGCGGTCTTATCAGCACGCAGCGCACGCTGCCGCGCGGGACGGTCGAGGAATGCCGGGCGGAGGCGCGGCACCGGCTGGACGTGATCGCCAGGGGCGGGGGCTACATCTTCGCGCCGGCGCACTGCATCCAGCCCGACACCCCGTTGGACAACATCCTCGCCGTCTATGAAGAAGCCACCGGCAAACGCCTGATCCGGGGGTGAGCGGCCGGGGACGGGCGATTACTCCGGCTTCACCAGCTTGACACATGGTTCCATATGTGATACCATAGGGGCCGTAATGGTGAGGGCTGAGAAGCTCTATCGCAAGGCCAGGGAGTCTCGCGGCAGGAACATCCATTTCCACGATCTCTGCAGCCTGGCGGAAGCGGCGGGCTTCCGCTTTGACCGCCAGAGAGGTGCCCATCGCATCTACAAGCATGACGATCTGGATGTCATCCTCAACTTCCAGGAGAACAGGGGAGAGGCGGTGCCTTACCAGGTCAGGCAGCTTCTCGATCTGATCGATGAGCACCGGTTGCTGGGGTGAGAGCCATGGAAGCCTACTCGGTTGACATAGCGTGGAGTGACGAGGACGAAGGGTACATCGCGACGGTCAGCGAGTTCCGGTACCTCTCCGCATATGGGGAGACCAGGGAGGAGGCCCTTGCTCAGGCCGGCGTGGCGCTGGAGGCCTTCATCGAGACCTACCAGGAGTCCGGCCGGCCGCTGCCGCCGCCCAGGAAGCGCGAGTCGCACAGCGGGCAGTTGCGCGTCCGTATGCCGAAGTCACTCCATAGCAGGCTAGCAGCGCGGGCGGAACAGGAAGGCGTTTCTCTGAACCAGCTCATCGTCTCCTTCCTCTCAGAGGGCATGGGGTACCGGCAGGCTGAGGCTGAAAGGACCTTCAACGTGGGCAGCGTACGGAGATCTTGAAACCGCCCCCTGTCGCGGGCATTCAAATGAGCCAGCGAGTCCATGTCCACTTTGCAGGACGTCGCCTGGAGCAGGAAGGGCTTTGCCAGTTCATCTGATACATCAAACCGACCAATCGCTGGGTTGAGCGAGCGCGCATCCCTCTGACCGTGGCCGTCGCTGAGTCGGAGCCGCAGGAGTCGAGTCAGTAGCGATTCCGGCCCGGCCGACCGAGCCGGTGGCGCCGGCGTCCTCGCCGGCAACACGGCCTGTTCCGTTGCCACCCAGACGGTGGCGCTACGCAACGAGTTCGCACCCGCGCGAAAGGCGGCGCCGCGGCGTACGCGCCCTGCCCATACGCCCGAGTCTTGTCATCCCGAGTCCGCCGTACTCCTCGGACCCCGAAGGACTCTCGGAGTCCTGAGTGGGCGGCGGACGAAGGATCTCGATAGGTTGGGAGCGTCGCAACCTGGCAGGGCCGACATTCCCGCCGTGCGGCTGGCAGACCTCGTTCGCCCATCGGCGAACTCGGAATGACGCCTTCCTGGCGCGAGGCCGCTACTTGCCCCTTCCGACAAACGCGCCCACCACGGCTACGAAAAGCGCGAGCTTCAAAGCGGTGAACCACGAGATGCTGTCCGCCACCAACCCTTGCTCCACCGCGCCGGGGAACAGGTCGGGGATCGTCCACGCCCAAAGGACCTTCACCAGAAGCAACACAACCACCAGCACGGCGAGCATCACAGTCAGGATGCCCGGCAACAACGCCGCCAAGCGTTTCTTCTCCATGATCCGCCTCCATTCATGGGAGATAGCTGTCGGTTATCTTATTGGCGTGCCGCTCCCGCGTCCAGAGCGGTTGATCGGGCCCATCACGCTGCGTAGCGGGTTGACATCGCGTGTAGCGCTGGCATCTTGCCGGCTTGGGCGTGGGCATCCTGCCCACGGCCTGACGTACATCTGCGGGAGCAAGCTCCCTCAACGGCAAGGCGGTAGCAAGCTACCGCAGTCCATAGGGCCGCAGCAGCGTCACTTGAGTATCGCCCCGCCCGGGCGCCGGTAGCGCCGGCATCCCTGCCGGCCTGGGTGTGGGCATCCTGCCCACGGCCTTGCCTGAAGCTGCGGGCAAGCCTGTCCCGACCTCGCCGTACGGCGAATCGAGGGGATGCCCGCAGCTAAGCCGCCTGGAAGCCGGCGCCACAAGGAACGGCCGCCCCGGCACTGCGCTACTTGAGTATCGCCCCCGCGGCCCGGAGGGCGGACTGCAGATCCCCGACGGCGACCGCGCGCGAGGGCACGTCCGCCTCGATGCTGAGCGCGGCGGCCACGCCGGCCGCCTCGCCCATGACCATGCACTGCGTCATCCAGCGCGTCGAGCCCGCCGCCTCGTGCGTCGCGCTGTGGCAACGGCCCGCCACCAGCAGGTTCTCCACCCCGTGAGGCACGAGCGTTCGGTAAGGAATCGAGTAGTAGCCGCCCTCCGGCAGGTGGAAGCCCGACCTCCTGTCCATGCCCGGCCCCTCGACGTTGTGGATGTCAATGAACGCCGCCCCCAGGCCGATGCTGTCCTCGAAGATGGTCTGCTCCCGCACGTCCTGTTCGGTCAGAACGTACTCCCCCTGAATGCGGCGAGTCTCGCGGATGCCTATGTACGACGCCGTGTCGATCAGGTAGCTCTTCTCGAAGCCGGGGATCAGCTCGCGCATGGCGCGGACGGCCTCGCGCACCTGCCTGCGGCCCTCGACGGCCGCCGTCGTCAGGTCGGCGGCGGAGGTGCCGTCCAGGTGCATGTGGGTGAAGTTGATGCCGACGTGGTCCGGGCGGCTGGGGATCCACCAGAACCCCATGAGCTGGCTCTGCCAGGGGCGCATAAGGCCCTTCTCGGCGGCGCGGCGGCAGAACTCGGTCAGCCCGCGGTCGTCCTTCATGTATGCCTGCACGGCGGGCCAGTCCACGCCGGCGACGCGGTACATGAGCGTGCACGGCTGCATCGCGCCGTCCTCGGGCCGGCCGTGGGTCGTCGGGCACCCGGCGCGGAAGGCCACGTCGGCGTCGCCCGTGCAGTCCACGACGCGCCGCGCGAGCGCCGCGCACGTGCCGGACTTGGTGTTGAGTAGCAGGCCGGTCAGGCGGCCGTCCTCGAGGACGGTCTCGGACACGCGGCTGTAGTAGAGCAGGTCCAGGCCCGCCTCCTCGGCCATGCAGTCGAGGAGGTACTTGAACCCTTCGACCTCGACGAACAGGTCCTGCCCGCGCATGTGGGCCTCGTGGTCGGCGACGGCGCGGTCGGCGATCTCTCGCGGGATGCCGCCGACGATGTCCGGGCGTCCGCCGGCGCCGCGGAAGACGGCGATCTTCTGGTGCAGCCCGGCGGTGGCCATGCCGCCGAGGCAGCTGAACTGCTCGACCAGCAGCGTCTTCATGCCGGAGCGTGCGGCGGCCAGACCGGCGCAGACCCCGGCCGGCCCGCCGCCGGCGACGACGACGTCGTAGGAGCCCAGCACGTCCACGTCCCGCGCGGGCCGTCGGAGCTTCTCGGTCACGGCACTCTCCGCTGACTGTCACCCATGGGTAGCCCCGGCGTCTCGCCGGGGGCTGACACTCCGGCCTTCTACGGCAGGAACTTCGCCCTGTCCGCGAGCTTCTCGGGCAGGTAGCGCTCGATGACGAAGTTGAGGCTGTGCTTGGCGAACGCCTGCTGCTCGACCCTGACGCCGAGCTTGAGCATCTTCTTGATGGCCCGCTGCCAGGGCTTGTGGTGCCTGAAGAAGGGGTCGTTCTTTATCAGGTCCCTTGCCCGCTTGACGTCGGTCTCGGTCAGGGGGTGGGTGGGCAGGTCGTATTTCGCGATGTCGTCCGGGGTTACGCCGAGGAATCGGGCGTCCGGGACGCAGAAGAACTCGTTGATGTGCGCCGCGTTGCCGCTGCCCACTTTGAGCGTGCGGTAGATGTTGCCGTAGCCGTACGGGTCGCCGTCCACGAAGGCGTAGACGGCCATGCCGTGCTCTTCGCTGAGGCGCCGGACGAACCGCCTGCAGGCCCGCGTCGGCACGCCCCCCATCGAGACCAGGATGCAGTTGGCCTCGCGCCAGAAGGCGTGGTTGTTCAGCCGCTGGAACATGCCTGCCGTCTCGATGGCCAGGACGAACTTCGCCTTCGTCCTGAACTGGAGCTCCTCGACGGAGATGGGCACGGAGTAGGCGCCGCTGCCGAAGCGGGTGCAGTCTATCTCGACTTTCTTGCCGGTCATGCGGTCGCGGTCGATGACGGTGAGCTCGCCGGCCACCTCGCCGCCTTTCTCCTCGGGTATGAACCCCAACTGCTCCCGGTTGACCGCGAAGAGGGCCTCGATGTCCTCCATGACCGTGTCGGATTCGGGCTGCTCGTCGAAGCGGGCGTCGCCCCAGTTCTTCGAGACGTAGTAGGCCTCCCTCTTGGTCACCTCCTCCTCGGCCTCGATGGCCTCCTTGGACAGCGCCATCATGCGGAGGGTCTGGGCGAAGGTCTTGACCGTGTTGTAGGTCAGGGTGCGGGTGATCTTGCCCTGCTTCAGCTTGAAGTAGCCGACGGCGTCGTCGTAGGTGACGTTGCTCAGCGAGCGCTTGGGGAACTTGAGGGTCGGCTTCTTCTTCTTGCCGATCCGGTCCTTGACCTCCCGGGCGCAGGCGATGATGGCCTGCTGTGCTTTGTTCTCTTTTTCGGCCATTCTCTTTCTCCGCGATAGAAGCGTTGCGTGTGCGAATCTGCATTCAGGATAGGCGCGTGCGCGGGGCAAAATCAAGCGCGGGGCGCCCGCCGGGCCGTCGCCTTGCATTGGCCTTATGATGCGGTATCATGGCCCTGAACAGTGTTAGTGGGCGGCACGCGGGATCGGCGGGAGAAGCGGGATGAGAATCGTTATCCGTGCAGGCGGGGTGGGGACCCGGTTGTGGCCCTGGAGCAGGAAGGACCGGCCCAAGCAATTCCTGCCGCTCTTCCAGGGAGAAAGTTCCATAGAAGTTGCCTGGAAGCGGTTCGTCGAGTCGGGCCTGGCGGGGCCGGACGAGATATACGTGTCGGTGGGCAAGGACAGCCTGGACCTGGCGCTCCAGCAACTGCCCGATCTGCCGCGCAAGCAGATAATCACCGAGCCGGTCCTGCGGGACACCGCCCCGGCCATCGGCCTGGAAACCATCTGGGTCACCCATGACGGCGGCGATTGCATCGTGGCCAGCCTGGGCAGTGACCACCACGTCGGGAAGCCCGGGGAGTTCGTCCGTGCGCTGAGCGCCGCTGAGAAATTCATAGAGAGCAATCCCGGCTACCTGGTGGCGATCGCCTGCAAGCCGACGCGGGTCGAGCCGAACTACGGCCACGTCAAGATGGGCCAGGAGCTGGGCAGCTACGACGGCGTGCCCGTGCACCAGGTCGAGGCGTTCACGGAGAAGCCGGACTACCGCGTCGCGCAGGAGTACACCGAAAGCGGCCAGTACCTGTGGAACGCGAACTTCTTCGTCTGGGCGACCGAGACGCTGCTGAAATGCTTCCAGCAGTATGAGCCGGAGATGTACGAGATACTCGCTGAGTTGCAGGAAGCCCTCGCCGGAGCCGACGCCAGGGAAGCCGTGCGGACGACCTACCCGCTCCTGAAGAAGGTTGCCATTGACTACGCCATCCTCGAACCGGCGGCCCGCGAGGGGAAGATGGCCGTCGTGCCAGCAGCGATGGAATGGAGCGACGTGGGAAGCTGGGCCACCCTCACCGACGCCCTGCCGGCCGGCGAGGACGGCAACCTCTTCCTCGGGCCGGTCCTGGCCGAGGACACCGAGAACACCACGGTCTTCGTGGACAACCCCGACCGCCGCATCGTCGCCGCCATCGGCGTCGAGGGCCTGGCCATAGTGGATACCAAGGACGCCCTGCTGATCTGCCCGAAGCAGCAGTCGGGCAAGGTCAAGCGGCTCGTCGAGGAGATGCGCGCCAGCGACCAGTGGAAGGAACTGGTGTAGGGGGGCTGTGGTTTGCCCCTTGCTGTCTGACAGGGCTCTGAGTTCTTGGACCACAGCATGAGAGACTACGAAAGGGCCATCAGGGAGGTTTCGTTGTCGCACAGCGAAATCCGTGCATTTCTCGACTTCCGGGACTCTCTGACGAACGATTTCGGTGTGCTGTGTCAGTGCTGGGACGAAGGGCACGAGCCTCCAGATTACTACTTGTGGGCCGATGGCCGCAAGATTGGCGTTGAGGTCACGACCCTTGCTGCCTGTGAGCGCGTGCTTCACGCCAACGACAGAGTCGACAAGGTCTTGCAGTTCTTGCGGCAAGAAGTAAGCACTATAGAAGCGTCAGAGGATGCGGTAGTGATGGTCTCATTTGAGCCTGACTCCGATAGCACCATACCAGATCCGAGGAGGACACCGGACGCCTTATCGGGCGTCCTGGATCGCTTGCGTTGTCTGAGAGAACGCCCGGTCAGCAACCCGGAGAAGATCCCGTACAACGGCGGCCGGTTCTGGCTGGAGGGGCGGCCCGCAGAGTCAGGCCGTATTGATGTCAAGGATCAGGGCTTTTTTGACCCTGTGAACCACCACGACTGGTTCCCGGATGTCAATGAGGCCATAGCGCGAAAGGTGAACAAGTACCTGAGCCGCGACCTGTACAAGCCCTGCTGGCTACTGCTGAATCTGAAGCCGTACCTGCCGGGCGCGGAGCAAAGTAGGCAGTTCATCTCCGAGCGAGTGCCAGTTTCCGATGCGAAAGGGGTGCGGCGAGTCTTCAAACGTGTATATGCTGTAACGCAATACATCTCGCACGTGGGGCGAGGGCCGTATTGCCCCGTCGTGCAACTGCTTTGAGCAAGATGGGGATGTGGGTTCTGCACCTGGTCGCGCGACGCCATAGGTGATAGCCTTGCAGGTCATCCGGTTGAATTTCCGAGGCGCTGGGACGACAATGAATATCTGGGGCAGAGAGCCGTGAGGACCGTGAGCTTTGCCGGGCGGTGGTTTCGGCGTGGGGTGTGCGGGGAGACATACGATGGATGAGAGCGAGTTGCTGCAGCGCATCACTGTGGACGCTAAGATATTCGGCGGCAAGCCGATAGTCCGGGGTCGTCGTCTCGCCGTTGAGCACGTGCTTGCCATGCTCGCCGCAGGGGATAGCCAGGAGACGATCCTGGAGGGCTATCCGTGGCTGGAGGCGGATGACATCCAGGCCTGTCTGGTGTATGCCCGTCGGCTGGTCGGCCATGAACGGGTTGAACTCCTGCCCACGGAGTCCCCCGGATGAGGCTGCTCCTGGACGCGTGTGTGTGGAGAGGGGCGATTGACGGCCTCCAGAGCTACTGTCAAATGTTGTTGATGAGGATTTGATGGGCGCGGCCTTTGGGGTGCTCATTCACGCGGCCTCTTTCCTCTCGACGCCGTCCTGGAATCGCACTCCCCGGATGATCTTCGCAATC
>Ga0180432_10000114_pt1 | contig 120190 bp, 98 predicted proteins | sample SS_ome_10_FD_132414 | JGI IMG/M metagenome (GOLD analysis project Ga0180432, IMG submission 132414) | Hypersaline lake sediment archaeal communities from the Salton Sea, California, USA - SS_1_MS_2 metaG | ecosystem: Environmental > Aquatic > Non-marine Saline and Alkaline > Hypersaline >... | reverse complement strand
GCCAGATGAGATGGCCCCACCATCGGGATCTTGCGGGCTTGTCAGCGTCCCCGAGAGATTGATGAAGGTGAGGCGGTATTGTCCGGTCTCGGTCTTCTCGTTGTCCTCGACGATGATGGTGTAGATGCCGGTTTCGTCGAGCTGCGTGTCGATCGTGGCGGTGTCGCAGAAGAAGCACCCGTCCTGCGCCTCCGCGGGACCGCCCCCCGGAGGATACAGGAAGATGCTCGTGTGGAGGTCCCCCCCGGTGACCGTTTCCACGATCCGAACACGCTGCCCGGCGACGCCGTGGAACGTCCAAATGTCCTGTTCGGAGGGCGCGTCGATCGACCCCGAGACTGTCTGTCCTGATTCGATGCTGCCCTGCGGTTCCTGTGTGAAGACGGCGGTGACGTTCTTGTCGGCGTCCATGCTGACGATCGCGGGGTTCGTCGAACCGGTTTGGCCGCCCTGCCACTTGTTGAATTGCCACCCATCGCCGGGAACGGCCGTCAGGGCCACTTCGGCCCCGCAGTCGTACGTGTCTTGCTCGGGATCGACGGTGACCGTCCCTTGCCCGGTCACCGCTGTGGCCAATGTGAACGGGCCGGTTTCGGTGCAGACAGCCTTGACAGATTTGTCGGCGTCCATCGTGAGGGTCGCGGGGTTCGTCGAGCCGGTCAGATTACCCTCCCAATGATCGAACGTGCAGCACGCGGTTGAAACTGCCGTGAGCGTAACCTCGGTACCCGCGTCGTAGACGCCACCCGCCGGATCGAGCTGGACAGCACAACACGAGTTCGCATCGACAATCAGGACGTAGGAGGCTGGGGTCCCATTCTGCTCGAACACGGCCCTGACGGACTTGTTGTCGTCCATCGTGATCGTGGCCGGATCGGTCGAGCCACCCAGGTCGCCCTCCCACTGAACGAACCGCCAGCCGTCGCTCGGGGTGGGGTCCAACGTAACGGTGGTATCGAAGTCGTAGGAACCCCCAGACGGGTCAAGGGCGACGGTACCTTCTCCCGTCACACTGACCGTCAGGGCGTACTTGTCGGGGCAGAACTCCGGAAAGACGTCCCCGAAAAGCTGGCAGAACACGTCGCACCCCGCCAGACCGCACGTCAACACGACCGCTCCCAGCACGAAGATGCCCCCGGGCAGAGCGCCCTTGCGCCCACCGAAAACACAACGCGTGCCCGCCAGTGCCATTGCTTTGCTCCTCCATTTGCACTCTTCGTTGGGCCACCCCCTTGATCCCTCTGATCGATCCGACTCGTCGCCTTATGAGGGTTGACACGCGCGCGGCCTGGTGGTTAGCGAAAGGCAGAGGATTCTGGATGCTTTTTCGACGGCTCTCGGCCTTGTCCCCGGACGATGGCCTCGACGCGATGGATCGTCAGGCGTCGCCAGGCCCGCAAAACGCCCCGATCAATAGCCACCGGCGACGCCAAGGGGGCGTAGGTGGGCAGCGCCATTCGGACGCCATTCGGAACAGTCACCTATTACTCTCGCGGAGAAGCAGGTCAGGCGTGTTTCTTTATGCTCGCTGCCGAGCGAATGCCGCAGGTTCAGCCCTGGGATCCGACGGATACACCCATATCCTGCCCTCGGCCCGATGACGAATCCATAGAAGACGCCGGGGGCCTCTCTGGCGCCTGTCGCGAGTTCATGCCTTGACACGTCGTGGCTCCCTGCATGGAATGACCGTGCAACGTGCGAAGCAAACCCGCCTCAGGCGGGTTTGAACGTGAAAGGGGCGGCGCGACCCCTTGACGCAGAACCCGAGTCCCAATTCCACGTTAGGTACGGTGGATAGGCCGGCCTTGACCATCGAGGCCGCCCCGCCGCCACGGTATCTGCTTGGGATCTGCGTCTCGGGCTTCGTGCTGACGCTGGTCGTCTGGCTGACGGCGGCGTGGACGTATCACCCGCTGATTCACTACGCCTACACCCAAACACGCTCGGAGTTCCTGCGCAGGCTCGTCAAACACCGCGTCCTCCACACCGTAACCTCCGACGTTTCGGCCGTCGACTTCTCCGTCTTTCTCGTATGGATGTCCTTGCTCGTTGCGGCGGTCTATCTGTTGGCCGACCACCTGCTGGCGGGCAAACTTCACCGTCGCGTCCTCGTCGGCCTGCGTGGCATGGCGACCTGCCCCCGGACGTTCCTCGTCATGACGTCGATCGTCATGCTGGTGATCACGAGCGGCGTGGCCTACTTCGGACTGGGGCGGTTTCCCAATTCCGCGGACGAGTATGGGTACGTCTTTCAAGCGGAAACGCTCCGAGCCGGGCGTTTGTGGAACGATCTGCACCCCAAGCAGGAGTTCTTCGGGATCATCCACATCGCTCAGAAGGACGGCAAACGCGTCGGGCAATTCCCGCCGGGCTGGCCAATCCTGCTCGCGCTGGGCGAAACGCTCCGGATCCCGCCTTGGCTGGTTAACCCCATCCTGGCCGTCGGTTCGCTGTTCCTGCTGTTCGCCCTGGCAGGCCGGCTCTACGGGCGACAGGTCGCCGTCGTGAGCGTCCTAACGGTGGCGCTGTCGGCCTTCTTCGTCTTCAATGCCGCCTCGTGGTTCGCCCATCCCGCGTGCGCCTTGTTCGTGTTGTTGTTCTTCTACTTTGGCGTCCGCTTCGTCGAGGAGGACAAGCTTCGACACGCCCTGGCCGCGGGGGCCTTCATCGGCGCGGCGTTTCTGGTGCGGTACTACACGGCCCTTCTGTGCGGCGTGCCCTGGGGCGTCTACGTCTTGGCTCGCAGACGGAAACGAGGGGCGCTCGGCCTGCTACTGGCCGCGGCCGGGGCTGCGCCCCTTGTCCTTTTCCTGCTCACGTACAACCACAGGATCACCGGCGACCCGCTTCTGACCGTGCAGACGTGGTACGCACAGGAGTGGCTGGGCTTCGTGAAGGGCCACACACCCGCCAAAGCCGTCGTGCTGGCGGCAAGCCAACTCCTGAACTTCAGCTTCTGGGCCTCGGCGGTCGTGCTCGTCACGTACTTCGGTTATCTGCTTGTGTTCTGGCGCAAGCCGAGGCCGCACTTCACCGATCTGACGTTCCTCGTCCTTCTGATCGGCTACCTGTTCTACTACAACGCCGGCGGGTTCAAGTACGGACCGAGGTACTACTACGAAGGCTACGCCCTGGCGGTGTTGTTGCCGGCCCGACGGCTGTTTGGCGACGAGTTCACCTCGGCGCGCGGCAGGACACTCCGTTACCTTTTCGTGCTCGGCGTGTTGGCCTGCGTGTGGGTCATGCCCTGGATCGTCGCGCGAGAGCACCGGATCGTCGTCGAGAGAACCGATCTGTACCGACAGGTGGAAGCGAAGGGGATCCACAACGCAGTCGTCTTCGTGGCCTCCGGGACGGGTGTCACCCGACCGATGCCCCAAGGCGACCTGCCGAGGAACGGCATCACCTTCGACGGCGACGTGCTCTACGCACTCGACCTCGGCGAGGAGAGACGAGGCGAGCTGATGAACCACTATCCCAACCGGGCCTTCTACGTCTACTCGCGCCAGAAGGATCACGTCCAGGGGAATCTGGTGGGCCCGATCCGCCGTCCTTCCTCACGTCCCGCGACCTTACGATCCGGCGCGTCGAGAAAGCCGCCACACAGAACGCATTGATCCTCAGTCCCGTTTTCGGTACAAGCCATAAAGGGGAGTCACGCTTGCGGCTGCATGGGGAGCAGGGCGCATCTGCCACCGTTCGCCGGAGGGGATTCCCGGATCAGCGCTTTGGCCCATGTCGTGGCCTTCCTCGCCCGTCCGATCAGATCGTCCGTACAGCCATGGGGAGCGATGACATGAGACCCAAGGAGCTCGCGTCGGTGGTTGCGGGTATCGCTGTGATCGGCGTCCTGGCCGGCGGTGCGATCCTCCTGGCCGAGGCGCTCGATGCGGGGGTTGCGTACCGGGGACGACTCACGGAGTCTGGCGCGCCGGCTGACGGAACCCACGACTTTGTGTTCGCGCTGTACGACGCCGAAGCGCTGGGCAGCATCGTGGCCGGCCCGGTCGAACGCGCTGACGTGTCGGTGACCAACGGCGAGTTCGCCGTGCCGCTCGACTTCGGTCGCGACGTCCTGGGCGGCGATCCACTGTGGTTGGAAATCGCGGTCCGCCCGTCCGGTGCGGGAGCCCCTCACACGACGCTTGTGCCGCGCCAGCAGATCGGGGGCCCGCCGGATGCGCAAGAGGACTCGGGCATAGACGAAGAGCCCTTGGGCACGCCGACGGCCTGGTACTTGACGGGCAACGGGGGCACGAATCCGGGGACAGATTTCCTGGGCACCACGGATGACAAGGCGCTGGAGATCCACGTCAACGGCACGCGGGCGATGCGGTTCGAGCCCAATGCCTCGAGCCCGAGCATCATCGGGGGGCACCCTGACAACGCCGCTAAATCGGGCGTCTCTGGGGCCACCATCTGCGGCGGCGGCGGCGGCGTGGGGTATTTCAATTTCGTACGCGACGACTACGGAACGATAGGTGGCGGCAGGCGGAACCTTGCGGGGGACGGGGTCGGGTCGACCAGCGACAGGGCCTACGCCACGGTCTCGGGGGGCTTTTTCAACACGGCCAGCGGCGAGCGGTCCACCGTCAGCGGCGGATACAACAACGTCGCAGACGCCAAGTATGCCACCATCGCCGGAGGATACGACAACGACGCCATTGCCGACTACGCTGCGGTCGGCGGGGGAGGCAAGAACGACGCTGACGCCAACTGCGCCACCGTTGCCGGGGGGTACGAGAACGACGTCCGCGGCGACTACGGAACCGTCGGCGGGGGATATGACAACGATGTTACCGGCGAGTCCGCGACGATCGCCGGTGGACGTGCCAACGACGCCACCGCCTTGTACACCTCGATCGGCGGCGGTCGCGGCAACACGGCCAGCAACAACTACGCCACCGTCGCTGGCGGGCGGGCGAACAAGGCCAGCAGGCACTACGCCACCGTTGCCGGGGGATACGTCAATCAGGCCACCGGCCTGTACGCCAGTGTCGGCGGGGGCTCCGACAACGACGCCACCAGCGACTACGCCACGACCGCGGGCGGGCGCGCCAACCTCGCCAGCGCCATCTACGCCAGTGTCGGCGGGGGGCGCGGGAACACGGCCACCAACAGCTACACCACCATCGCCGGCGGACGGGCGAACAAGGCCAACACCCACTACGCCACCGTCGCCGGAGGATACGTGAATCAGGCCACCGGCCTGTACGCCAGCGTCGGCGGGGGACAGAGCAACGAGGCCACTGAGGACTGCGCGACGGTCGCCGGCGGAGACGACAACCTCGCTGATGCCAACTACGCGACCGTCGGCGGGGGGCGAGCCAACACGTCCGCGGGCTACTACGCGACCGTGGCGGGCGGTCGCGGAAACACGGCCAGCCAAAACTACACGACCGTTAGTGGCGGTCGGGGCAACACCGCCAACGGCTACTATGCAACGGTGCTCGGGGGGAGGGAGAATCGAGCGTCGGGAGACTACAGCCTGGCAACCGGATACGGGGCCAAGGTCGATGCGTCGCATGATGGGGCGATGCTCTTCGCGGACGGGACGGCCTTGAACTTCAACTCGTCGGCGGCCAACGAGTTCGCGGCGCGCTGCACGGGTGGCGCGCGTTTTGTGTCGGCCGTCAACGGCAGCGGGACGCCCACAGCAGGCGTGGGCCTGGCTCCGGGTAGTGGATCGTGGTCATCAATGAGCGACCGCAATGCGAAGGGGAATTTCGAGCCGGTGGACAAGCGCGAGTTGCTCGACCGCCTCGCGAAGGTGCCAATCACGACATGGCGCTACAGGACGCAAGACGCCTCGATCCGTCACATCGGACCGGTGGCGCAGGACTTCCACGCCGCGTTCCATGTGGGTGAGGACGACAAGCGCATCGCCACGATCGACGCCGACGGCGTCGCCTTGGGCGCGATCCAGGGCCTGCACGACCTTCTCATGGAGAAGGACGCGCAGATCGCTGCGCTGAAGGAGCAAAACGCGAAGCTCGAGGTGCGCTTCGCCAAGATGGAGACCATCCTGGCCGGACTGGCCAGAACTGTGAAGGAGAAGTGAGATGAACGCTCGTCATTCCAGGATGTTGGCTGTTGGCCTGGCGGCGGTTGCCGTGCTCACGGGCAGCGGGTTCCTGATCGCCGAGGCGTTGGACACGGGGTTCACCTACCGCGGGCGACTCATGGACGGCGGCACCCCGGCGAACGGGCAGCATGATTTCACGTTCGCCCTGTATGACGCCGAGGCGTTCGGCAGCATCGTGGCCGGCCCGATCGAATGCGTTGACGTGGTGGTCGCGAACGGCGAGTTCGCGGTGCCGCTCGACTTCGGACGGGACGTCTCAAGCAGGAATCCGCTGTGGTTGGAGATCGCGGTCCGTCCATCTGATGGGGGCGCTGTGTGCACGACGCTCTTGCCGCGCCAGCGCTTCGGCGCAGCGTCGGATGCGCCGGGCGTGGTGGGAGAGCCCGAGGGGGACGCATCGAACTGGGGCCTGACGGGAAACGCTGGGACGACCCCGGGGACGAACTTTCTGGGCACCACGGACGACACGGCGCTGGAGATCCACGTCAACAGCGCGCGGGCGCTGCGGATCGAGCCGAATGGCACCAGCCCGAGTCTGATCGGGGGCTACAGTGACAACGACGTCTTTCCGAATGCCTATGGAGCCACCATCAGTGGTGGCGGGACGAGTCTCAACACGAACACGGTGACCGACAACTTCGGGACGATAGGCGGGGGCACCGGGAACCTCGCGGGGGATGGCGCAGGGAACACCAGTGACAAAGCGTACGCGACCGTCGGCGGTGGGAACGGCAACGAGGCCCGTGGGCAATGGTCCACGGTCGGCGGAGGACAGAACAACTCGGCCAGCGAGGTCCGCGCCACCGTCGGCGGGGGCATCAGCAACCACGCCAGCGCGACGGCGGCGACCATCGCCGGGGGACAGACCAACAGCGCTAGCGGAACCCGCGCTTTCGTAGGAGGAGGGTACGACAACGAGGCCAGCGGTAGGTACTCGACCGTGTGCGGCGGGTACAACAGCGCCGCCGATGCAAACTACAGCACCGTCGGCGGAGGATACCAGAACGCGGCGCTCGGGGAGTACGTCACCATCGGCGGGGGATACGGCAACGCTCCCAGCGGCGAGGCTTCCACCGTCGGGGGGGGCTACGACAATGACCCCAGCGGCGACTACGCCACGGTCGCGGGCGGCCGTGCCAACGACGCCAACGGCTACTACGCCAGCATGGGTGGGGGTCGCGGCAACACCGCCAGCGAGAACTACGCCACCATCGCCGGAGGCCGGGCGAACAAGGCCAGCGGGCACTACACCACCGTCGGCGGCGGATACGTCAACCAGGCGACCGGCCTGTACGCGTCCGTCGGCGGGGGATCCAGCAACGACACCACCGGCGACTATGCAACGACCGCGGGCGGCGGCGCCAACCTGACCAGCGGCTACTACGCGACGATCAGTGGAGGGCGCGGCAACACGGCCAACAACAGCTACACCACCATCGCTGGCGGGCGCGGCAACAGGGCTAACACCCACTACGCGACAGTCAGCGGGGGGTACGTGAACGAGGCCACCGGTCTGTACGCCAGCGTCGGCGGAGGACAGAGCAACGAGGCGACCGAGGATTGCGCGACGGTGGCTGGCGGAGACGACAACCTCGCCGACGCCAATCACGCCACGGTCGGCGGGGGGCGTGCCAACACAGCCAAGGGCTACTACGCAACCGTGGGCGGGGGTCGTGGGAATACGGCCAGCCAGAACTACGCGACCGTCGGCGGCGGCCGGGGCAACACCGCCAACGGCTACTACGCCACGGTGCTTGGGGGGAGGGAGAACCGGGCGTCCGGGGATTACAGTCTCGCGACGGGATACGGGGCCAAGGTCGATGCGTCGCATGACGGGGCGATGCTGTTCGCGGACGGGACGGCCCTGAACTTCTTCTCGTCGGCGGCGAACGAGTTCGCGGCGCGCTGCACGGGCGGCGCGCGATTCGTCTCGGCCGTCAACGGCAGCGGCACGCCGACGGCTGGGGTGACGATGGCTGCTGGCGGCGGATCATGGTCGACGATCAGTGACCGCAACGCGAAGCGGGACTTCGAGGCGGTCGACAAGCGTGAGCTGCTGGACCGGCTTGCGAAGGTACCGATCACGACGTGGCGTTACAGGACGCAGGACGCGTCGATCCGTCACATTGGACCGGTGGCCCAAGACTTCCACGCCGCGTTCGATGTGGGCAAGGACGACAAGCGCATTGCCACGGTCGACGCTGACGGCGTTGCGCTAGGAGCCATCCAAGGCCTACACGAGCTTGTCAAGGAGAAGGACGCGCAGATCGCCGCCCTTCGCGCTCGACTGGAGAAGGTCGAGGCGGCCTTGGGCGCGCTGGCGAGGGCGGAGAATGGAGGTGTGCAATGAACCGGCAAGCGCGACCCGTCATCCGCATGATGGTATGGGCGCTCCTGGTTCCAGCAGCTCCGAGCGTCGCGATGGCCGACTACGCCATCGAGTCATACACGATCCAGGCCGGCGGAGCGACCAGCTCGGGAGGCGGCTTCGTGCTGACCGGCACGATCGAAGCAACGGATCCCAATCCGAGAGTCATGACCGGTGACGGGTTCGAACTGGCAGGCGAACTCTGCCCCGCCCCCGCGGAGGCCGACGGCGAAACCGCCGATATCTCCCAATGCGGCCGGGGCATCGAGGAGGCCTTGCCGCTGTTGTTGATCGGCCTGGTTGGGTTTTGTGCGGTGACAAGGCGCAGGTCATTTCGCATCTAGGGAAGGCCGCCGCATGGTCAGATCGAGCTTGCCGACGGAAATCGACCCCTCTCCGGTCGGGCCCAGCCGATGGGCGACGGCCGGTGCCGTGTTGGGCTCGGCGCTGCGCGTCGGGCTGACCGCAGGGCTGGCGTTCGGGTGGGCTCAGTCAGCGGTGCTGGCGGGGAAGTACCGCTTGGACCTGGGACTGCGTCAGTGGGCGGACGCCCTGAGCTACTCGGGCTTAGCGCATGCGATCCTGTGGACGGTGCACGGCCTGATCGTCGCGGCGGTCTGCGCCCTCGCCGTCCTGCTCTGCCGTCGCGTCAGACACGGAATCGCTCCGGGGGCGATGGCGGGGGCGGTCTTCTTCGCCGGCGGCAGCGCGTTCGTCCTGTGGCCCGCCGCCTCACTGCACGGGATCCAGATGGCCAAGGGACTCAACGCGACCTGGTGTGTGGTGATGGCCTGCTACTGGTTCGGCGCCGTCGTGGGCGCCTATGCCCTCAGCCATCACCTCGCAGGGACCTGTTTGGGACGGGGCGCGTGGTTCGTCGCGCGCGTCACGACGTGGCCCGCCGTGGTCATCCTGCCGATCTGTCTGGCCATCCAGTGGTTCGAACGCCCTAGGCTGATGACCGATGTCGGTGGCTGGAGGCAGGCTACGTCTGGACCGACGGACCGCGAGGACCCCAGGCCCAACGTCGTCCTCGTGGTCCTCGACACGCAACGAGTCGACCGGCTCGGCTGCTACGGATACCCCCGCAAGACCTCCCCGCACCTGGACGCCTTCGCAGACGACGCGCTCGTCTTCGATAGCTGCACCTCGGCCGCCATCTGGACGCTCCCGTCGCACGCTTCGATGTTCACCGGCCTGTTCCCGAGCGAACACGGCAGCACGTATGCCCGCCTCTGGCTCGCCGACGGTTTCACGACCCTGGCCGAGATCCTCGATCAGTCCGGCTACGAGACCGTCGCCTTCAGCAACAACCCATGGGTATCGGACGCCAGCAACCTGTCCCAGGGATTCGAACGGCTGACTCAACCCGCATCCCTGCACCGATTGCGAGCGAACAGCATCTCGGAGTTCCTCAGATGGGTGATGTATCCTGCCGGGCGGGTCTGCGGATGGCTGGGGGCGCTGACGGCCCAGGACGCGGGGGCCAAGTTCACCAACCAGTTCGTCGAGCGCTGGCTGGATCGTCGCGATCGGCGCAGGCCCTTTTTCCTGTTTGTCAACTACCTCGAACCGCACCACCCCTACCGGCCGCACATGCCGCATCGGGAGCCGTTCGTCGAACCCAATGACATCGATGCTTCGTACCGCCACTGCGACCACAAGGTCGTCGAGTTCTCGCTGCTCAAACGCGATTGCCTCTCGCCCGACGAATTGCAGGCCCTCAACGACACGTATGACGGCGAGACCCGCATGCTCGACGACTACGTCGGCGAGTTGCTGGGAGTCCTGGCCGAGCACGCCGGCCTCGACGACACGCTCGTCATCATCACGTCCGACCACGGCGAGAACCTGGGCGACCACCACCTGACGGACCATTCGTATTGCGTCTACGAAACCCTGGCTCACGTCCCGCTGGTCATGCGCTATCCCAAGCGGCTCCAGCCGGGACGCACGGACCAGCCGGCCCAGACAATCGATCTGCTACCAACGGTGATGGACGCGGTTTGCGGCCGACCGGTCCTGACGCCGTCGACGTTCGGCCGGTCGCTCTTGCCTCCGCCCGGGCGACGCGTTCTCCCGACGACGAACACGCATTCGGCCCTCTCAAGCTCGCCGGCCACGCGTCCCGCCTCGCGCACCATCGTGGTCGAGCGGGTCGCGCCCCGGTACAAGGGCCTGGATCAGGCCCACGAGATCGACGTCCAATTCGACCGCACGCCGTTCGAGGGTCCGCTCCGCGCCATCCGCGAGGGTCCCTGGAAGTACATCGTGGCCGCCGACGGACGGGAGGAGCTCTACCACCTCACCGACGACCCAGACGAAGCCAACAACCTGATCAAGAGACGCCCCCCCATCGCGAACCGCTTGGCCGACCATCTCCGCCAGTGGCTCGACGCCAGACGCCCCTACCAGCGCTCGATCAAGCAAGGGGGCGCTCGCTCCCTCGACAAGGACGCCCGACGCCGCCTCCGGGCCCTCGGGTACCTGTGACGCACCTTCCCGATGCCGTGAAGAACGAGGTGCGCCAAGACGCACCCTACCATCTACGATCCGGCGCCGAGCAGCTCGGCGATGACGTTGTCGGTGGGATAGGCGTGGCCGCGATGCTGGCGGAAGGCTTCGCCGTATTCGACGCCGATCCGTCGGCCTCGGGCGGCCGACCATTCCTTCATGCTGATCAGGTACTGGTCCAGGCCGTGGTGCTTGCGGAGCCACTCCCGCTGCGAGGCGTGGCTGGCCAGCATCTGCTCCTTCGTGGGCATCACGGAGGTGATGTCGATCACGAACTCCGGCTCGATGGGCTGACCGAAGTGGTCCGTGCCCTCGATCGGATCGGCGTAGTAGAGGTGCGGCACGCTCGGCAGCGGGTCGGCCGGGTCGACGTCTTCCGTGGGAACATTGGGGATCGGCGCGCCGAACGTGGCGGCCCGGACGATCAGGCTGGTCATCTCGTGGTCGAGCATGTAGTCGACGGGCGAGGCGGTGATGACGACATCGGCGCGGGCCTTGCGGAGGATCTCCGTGAAACGCATGAAGGTCGAACGGTCGTAGAAGATCTGGAGGTCCATGCAGCCGGCGCAGTAGTAGTCGGCCTCGAGAATGGCGGCGGACGTGACGGCCTCGCGGTGTCGGATGCGGGCGATTTCCTCGGTGCGGTGTTCCATTGACCCGCAGTCGCCGCTGGTGGCCGTCGCGATCGAGACGTGGCAGCCGGCCTCCTGCTTCAGTCGGGTCAGCGTTCCGGCGCAGAGGAAGTCCATGTCATCGGGATGGGCCATGAAGGCCAACACGTTTTTGGGATCGACCATGGGTAACTCCTGTTCGCGCGAGGGCGCGTCCGACCAATATCCTGCGACGAGGGGACGGGGTCAAGCGGATGGGGGCGCCGTCGGATCCGCGTCCTTTGCCCCCGAAAGGATGGGGCACGCGCATACCCCGGTCTAGCGGGGCCGCGTGCGGCCCCTCCCCCCGCCGCACGCGGCGGGGCTAAACGAGGAATGGTGATCCTCTACGAAAACCTGGGCGGGGTTTTCGACGAACGCTCTGTCGATGCATTGACCGACGAGACCTTCCTGACACGCGGTCGACCCACTAGAATAATCGGCCGGCTGGGCGGACCGAGACGATCGGTTGGTGTGTTTGGCAGCGATAGGAGATCGATCATGGTGCAACGTCACGGGATGACACGACGGGGTTTCCTGCAACGAACGGGGGGTGCGGCGGCCGCTGCGACCGCGTGGCCCACGATCATCACCAGCAACGCGCTGGGCAACGCCGAGGAAGCCCCGGCCAACAGCCGGGTCAACATCGGCATGATCGGCGTGGGCGGCATGGGCAATCACCATCTGGGGTGGCTCATCCAGGAGCGGCGAACGAAAGTCGTGGCCGTCTGTGACGTCGACCGGAACCATCAAGACCGGACGGCCGGCCGCATTCCCGGCGACCCCGCCAAGTACAACGCGTTCGAGGAACTGCTGGCCCGGCCAGACATCGACGCCGTCCTGATCGCCACGCCCGATCACTGGCACGCCCTGATCGGCATCGCCGCCTGCAAGGCCGGCAAGGACATCTACTGCGAGAAGCCGCTCACGCTGACCATCGAAGAGGGGCGAAAGCTGGTCAACGCCGTCCGTCGCTACGGTCGCGTCTTCCAGACGGGCAGCCAGCAGCGATCGGACCGGCGGTTCCGCCTGGCGTGCATGCTGGCCCGCAATGGCCGGCTGGGACGGATCCGCGAGGTACACTCCGGTCTGCCCGGCGGGCCGTCCTCGGGCTGGGCCGACAACGTCGAGCCGCCCGAGACCCTCGACTGGAACCGATGGCTGGGGCCGGCGCCGTGGGTGCCCTACACGCCCCCGAGGTGCCACGGCAGCTTCCGATGGTTCTTCGATTACTCCGGCGGACAGATGACCGACTGGGGTGCCCACCACAACGACATCGCGCAATGGGGGCTGGGGACGAGCCAGACCGGCCCGATCCACGTGGACGGGCGGGGACAGTTCCCCTCGGATGGCCTGTTCGAAACGCCCACCAGCTTCGACGTCGTTTACACCTACGCCAACGGGATCAAGCTGCACTGCTCCAGCCGCGGGCCGGGCGGCACGAAGTTCATCGGCACGAAGGGATGGGTGCACGTCAACCGCGGGTGGATCCGGGCCGAGCCCGCCTCGCTGCTCAAGGCCGAGTTCGGCGCGGACGACGAGCACCTCGAGGCCAGCCTCAAACACCCGGACAACTGGGTCGCCCACAAGATCAACTGGTTGGATTGCATCGAGACCCGCCGCCGCCCGATCGCCGACGTCGAGATCGGGCATCGTACGATCACGATGTCGCACTTGGGGGTGATCTCGATGCGTTTGGGTCGCCCGTTCCGGTGGGATCCCGACCACGAGCAGATCGTCGGTGATGACGAGGCCAACCGCTGGGTCAGCAAGCCGATGCGACCGCCGTGGCACCTATAGCGCAGACGACGGCGCGTCAGATCCGACGCCGCCGGGTGTGCAGCAGCGTCCACCCCAACATCATCGCGAGCAGGAGGGTCCCCCCCGCGAACCCGCACGCGCCGTTGAGCAGGCCATCCTCGGTCGGCGTCTGGTTCCCGGTGCCCGTACTGGTCGGGGCGGGCGCCCAGACACTGACGGCCACGGCCGCCTTTGCGGTAGCGCCCTTGTCGTCGGTGACCTCCAGCGTGATCGCGTAGGCCCCCGCGTACCTGTAGGTGTGCTCGACGGTCTGGCCTTGGGCCACATACCCGTCGCCGAAGTCCCACGCCCACTGCTTGATATTGCTGGAGAGGGGCCCGCTCAGAATAACCGTATGCGGCGCTTCACCATCGCCAGGAAGAAGCGTAATCGAAGCGGTGGGCGGGTCGGTGGCCTCCGGGAGGACCTGGATCCGAACCATCGCCGTGCCGGTCAGCTCGAAGTCGTCCTTGACCGTCAGTTTGGCCATGTACGTCCCGGGCGTGCTGTACTTGTGGGAGATGCCCTGTGGGCCCGAGGCCGATGCGCCGTCCCCGAAGTCCCACGAGTACGTGAAGTCCACGTTCTCCCGGTCGATGTCGATGGCGCCGCCGGTGAAGTCAACCGTCAGCGGCGCCGAGCCGATGCGCGGCAGCGCCGATACGCTGGCCTTGGGAGCGCTCTTCGTCCCGAGTGTGCTGGAAACCCATCTCCCCCAAGACCATCGGTTGTTCGCATTGCGGACGAAGACGGCGTAGTAGTGCTCGCCAGGCCCGGGATCAGCCACGTAGGTCTGGCTCAGGCCGTTCCGAACCACTTGGACGCCGGGAGCAACGATGTCGTCAACGTTGTAGTCCTCGGGCGCTTCGGTGCGCATTCCGTTTGGCGTCCAGGTGATCGCGCCGATCGAGGAATGAACCACCATCACCGATGCCACCTCATTCGGCTCTTCGGTCGGGTTCTTCCAACTCAAGTTCACGGTGCTCGTGCCGGTGATCTGGAGGTCGGAGACTGGCGGTGGCCATGTCAGCAGGTAGCTGCCGCCAACTGGGGCAGCTGCAGACTCCCTGGCGGCCAGAACCGCCTGGTAGGCGTTGACCCGACCATACCCGTACATCTCGCTGTGTCCAGTGATCGAATCGTAGTCCCCCGTGGTCGTGTCGATCTGATCCGCCGTGTGCTCGAGGATACGGCGCACCTGCTCGGAGTGGAAGCCCTGGCCGACCCCCAGGATCAGGCCGATCACCCCAGAGGTCAGTGGACAGGCGCTCGACGTCCCGCCGAAGTTCTGCGAGTAGTCCCCGTTCGCCAGGTCGGGGTATCCATAGATGTCGGTACCCGTACCATCGTTGTACCCCTTTGTCGGCAGGCCCGCGTCATCCTCAACATCGGTCGTCGTGATGCCGAGGGTCCCGGTGGCGAACCCGCTACTGGGAGCGACCACACAGAGCTCGGGGCCGGTGTTGCTGTACATGGAATGCCTATCGAAGCAGTTAGATGCTCCCACCGCAATGACGCCGGGGAGCCCGGCAATCGGGTTCCAGAAGGCAACTGTGCCGAATTCGTTGCCCGCGGAGAAGGTGATGAGCATCCCTCTCCCGTTGCGGCCTTGGCTGGAGGCCGCCTCGATAGCTTCCCGCAGGACGTCCGGGGGCTCCACCGCCCCCCCCCAGCTGTTGTTGATGATGTCCACGCCCTTGCTTAGCGCGAAGAGGAAGCCTTCCGCCCAATCCGCATCAGTGGACAGCCCATAGGCCTGGCGAATTGCAACCAGCCTTGCCGTCGGTGCGGCGCCGACCACCCCTATCCCGTTGAGCCTCGCCACTGCGACGCCGGCGACGGCCGTGCCGTGGTTATCGTCGCTGAATCCGGGCGATGGGTCTGCATCGCCCTCCCAAATGTCAGAACCCAGCAGGTATGCCGCTGCCAGGTCTTCATGGTCGGTCTGCACGCCATCGTCGTGGACCGCGATGATGACCTCCTGAAGCCCCTGCAGACCCGCCACCTCCGCCCAAGCCTCGGCCCAGTCGACGTCGGCGTCCGACTTGGCGCCGAGTTGGCCCGTGTTGTTCAGATGCCACTGCTGACCGTAGAACTCGTCAGCGATCTGCACCTGGGCAGGATGGATGTCCGCCAGGAAGTCCGGATGGCAGTAGACGGTTCGATTGTCTTGGTAGAGGGCGGCCGCGCGTCTGACGGCATCCCCCGCTGCATCGATGACCTGAACCAGGTAGACGTCGGTTAGCCCTTCGATCTGCCGAATCCGTCTGACGCCATGGGCGGCCAGGCAAGCGTCGACCTCAGCCCTGCCCAGCCCCGGCATGAATCGGACGACGACGCGATCGGTAACGATTCTGTTGCGACCCGATACGGGCTCCCTGTACAGCCTGCGGACTTGACCGATGCCCCCCACCGCCCGAATCTGGGCCATCGTGTCTGCGTCGGCCGCCCGCACAGGCACGAGTCGGTACCCGGACCGGATCGAACCACGCGACGGCGGAATCATCGTCGGCATGCCGCGCTCAGCGAGTTCGGCAGCGACGGTCGACCGATCGGCGTCGGCCGACATCACGACCGTCACCTGATCATCGACCTCCTCCAGCGCGATCGCCTTGCCGTTGCAGTAGTACACGGGGGCATCGTCAGCCGAGACGATCCCGGCCGAACCGAGAACGGCCAGAATGCCTATCACCACACCGCCCGCCCCCCAACAGGGCGCGATTCGGATCGCTGGGCGTGACCGAAGTACCATGAATCTGCCTCCTCGTAACCTGTCTTGCCCGTCCACGGTTTCGCGGCGAGCACCGCGTCGGGCCTCCCCAGCCCAAGCCCATCGCGCTCGGGGAGGTCTGCGGTGGGTTGGCCACATCGGCCCGCACACCACGCCGCGTCCGCGCGTCCGTCACACGAAGCCCGTTCTCGGGGCCTAGCCCCTGGGGCGATCTTGACACCCTCGGTTGTGGGCAGGCGGTCGTCCCCCTACCTCCGTTGGGCCGCACCATACCTAACCGTTATTCATATCGGACTTTGGCGGCCAAACACTCAATCATATGACCCTCACATCTTCGGGTCTATCGCGGGCCGAGAGAATATTCGCCCTGCCCCAGTCCGAGGCGGCAGCCGCGAGACCGAGTATGCAATCCTGATTCACATAAAAGTAGCGTATTCTAAGCGTACAACCATACATAATTCCGCGATGTAATTGTATTTTTGGAACCTTCTTTGGCTTGTGCCATCTCAGCCGGGGCGCGCGATCTTCCGTAAGAATCACAATTACAAGCAACTGGGCGCTTGGCGCCGCGGGCGCCGAGCACTATAGTATGGTCAGTCATCGTCGTGGTGCCCTCGTCCGCCGTGGGGTGGCGCATGGACCGGTGCGGTCGAGGCGGCCGTCGTGGGACCGGCGAGCCGGTTGACACGGGTTGGGCCTGATCGAGATCGGCGCGGTCTCGAACCGGCCCCCTCCTAATCCAGACATACGTGATCGACACAGCCAACGAGCTCGTTGCTTGGGTTTTGGCACTGACTGACCCGACCGGTGTCAGTGCATGGGTCGTCTGGGATCTGATCGTCCGCAACTGGGCCTTGACGGCCATCTGCGTGACGCTGGCGATCCTGGTGATCACCCCTGTGCTGATCCTCCACAAGTACGTCAAGATTTCGCTGAACATCCTCAAGGACACGCCGCCGCCGCTTTCCCGGGGGCCCCGTGACTTCGTGCCGCTGGCAGGCGAGGAGGTCGAGTTTCGGGCCTTCGACGGGCTGACCTTGCGCGGTGCCCTGTACCGGGCTAACTCCGACACGATCCGCCGGGGGATGATCATCTTCGCCCATGAGTACGCCAGCGACCAGAGCAGCTGCGCTCGCTACTGCCGCCCCCTGCTCGAGGCCGGTTACGACGTGTTCAGCTTCGATTTCCGAGGGCACGGCCAGAGCAGCCACGAGCCTGGCTACGAGCCCCGACAGTGGGCGAGCGACCGGGAACTGAGCGACATGACCGGGGCCATCGCCTACGTGGAGGACTGGCTCGAGGCACACGGGTACCCGGTGAAGCTTGGTATCTTCGGCATCAGCCGGGGCGCTGGGGCGGCGATCCTGGCGGCGCAGAACGACCCGCGGATCCACGCCCTGTTGGTCGATGGGGCGTTCAGCACGGATACGACGATCGAGCATCTCATGCGGCGGTGGGCCTACATCTTCGCCAAGGTGCGGTTCGTCTACGAAAACCATCCGCCGGGCTTCTGGCGGATTCTCCGCTGGTGCATGATCCAGAAGGCGCAGCGCGAGCTGGGCGTGGAGTTCCCCTCGGTCCGCAAGGCTCTGATGCGGATGCGCCCCCGGCCGATGTTCTTCATCCACGGCGAGAAGGACAGCTACATCCCCGTCGAGCAAACCCTGCTGCTATACGCGCTGTCCAGCCAGCCGAAGTACAAGTGGATCGTCCCGGGGGCCAAGCACAACCAGCCGGTCATCGTCCAACCCGAGCAGTACGCGTCGCGTACGGTGGCGTTCTTCGATCGATTCTTGGCTGACCGTCCGCAGGCGGGCGGCTTTTTCGCGGAGGGCGTGATCGCCGAACTCGCCCAGCCCCTGGCCGAACCCGACCGGTCGCGCATCAAGGAAACCGCCGACGTCGACGTGGCCGCAGCCGTTTCCGAACCCTGATCCGAACCTCCTGTTGCCCACGCGCGCGCCAAGAACATCCACGTCGGTGGCCCTTGCAGCCGGGCGCCTCGTGCTGTAAACATCATGTGGCATGCCCGACACCGAAGACACCCCCGTGATCTCCGTCGTCTCCCCGATGTACAACGAGTCGGCCAGCATCACCCGCGCGATCGGTGCGATGCACGACGCGCTTCAGACGCTTGACAGGCCGTGGGAGTTCATCGTCGTCAATGACGGCAGCGTAGACGACTCGCTCGCGCTCGCGCGGCAAGCGGCCGGGGACGACCCGCGGGTGCGCATCATCACCTACCCGCTGAACCGCGGACGGGGATACGCGATCCGGCAGGGGTTCGCAGCCGCGCGCGGCCAGTTCGTCATCGTTACGGAGGCGGACCTGAGCTGGGGCACTGACATCGTGCACCGGCTGCTGGCGGCCTGCGAGCAGCCGGGCGTCGACATGGTCGTCGCCTCCCCGCACATGGAAGGGGGTCGGCTGGAGAACGTACCCCCCTACCGCGTCTGGCTGACGCGGTTCGGCAACGTGCTGCTCCGCAGGCTCATGCCCGGCGGTCTGACGATGAACACGGGCATGACGCGCGCCTACCGACGCTGCGTCCTGGACGCCATGGTCCTCCACGCCGACGGCAAGGAGCTCCACCTGGAGATTATCAGCAAGGCCCACGCGTTGGGGTTTTCGATGACGGAGATACCGGCCACGCTGGCGTGGACGGTCGAGCGGCGCCGAGAGAAGCGCCGGTTCCGCGCAGGCGGTCTGATCGTCTCTCATGTTCTCTACGGGCTGGCCGAATCGCCGATGGCCGTCTTCGGCTGGGTGGGCGGCGGACTCCTGGGCCTGGGGGCGGTGGCGGTGCTCGTCCGGGCCTGTTTGTCCATCGTCGGATCTGACCGCGGCAGCATCGCACTACCCATATTCGGCAGTGTTGCCGCCGGAATCGGTATCCTATCGCTGCTGGCGGGCGTCATCGCTGTCCAGGTTCGTGACCTGCGACGAGAAGTGTACCGGCTCCAGCGCGGCCAGGCGGAGCTTCAAAACCGCCTGCGACAGGCCGGGTCGAGTCCGCCGTCTGCCGACGGCGACGACTAACGGTCTTCTCGACGGCATGAGAATCTGCCACATCATCACGCGGCTGATCGTCGGCGGGGCCCAGGAAAACACCCTGTTGACGTGCGAGGGCCTGCATCAGCGCGGGCACGACGTGCTGCTGCTGACCGGTCCGCAGACCGGACCGGAGGGATCGCTTCACGAGCGGGCTGGCCGGGGTGGATACGCATTCGAGTTCGTCAATCCCCTGCAACGCGAGATCCACCTCCTGAAGGATCGGGCCAGCAGAAAGGGGCTGAGCCGACGCCTGAGGGCGTGGCGGCCCGACGTCGTCCACACCCACAGCAGCAAAGCGGGTGTCATCGGAAGGCTGGCCGCCCGCGACGCCGAGGTGCCCTTCATCGTTCACACCGTCCACGGCATGAGCTTCAACCGAACGCAGTCCGCCCTGAAGCGGCGGGCGTTCGCGATCATCGAGCGGCACTGCGCGAAGTTCACCCATCGCATCGTCAGCATTGCGGACGCGATGACCGAGCAGTCCCTGGCGGCCCACGTCGGCCGGGCCGCGCAGTACTGCACGATCTACTCCGGCGTCGAAGTCGACCAGTTCGATCCGGGCCGGCACGACCGCCAGGAGGTCCGGCGGGCCTGGGGGTTCGACGACAGGGCCATCGTCGTCGGGTCCATCGCCCGAATGTCAGCCCACAAGGGCTATGAGCCGCTGATGGCGGCCATGCGTCTTGCCGTTCGTCAGGACGATCGCCTGCGGTTCGTGTGGGTCGGCGGCGGCGCTTGGCGAGAGCGGTTCGAATCACAACTCGATGGGGCCGGCCTGCGTAAGCGCGTCGTCATGACAGGCCTCGTCCAGCCGGCAGAGATCCCCAGACTGCTCGTGGGAATGGACATGTTGGTGCACGCGTCGCAGTGGGAAGGCCTGCCCCGGGCGATCGTACAGGCGTTACTGATGGAGCGACCGGCCATCAGCTTCGATATCGACGGCGCGTCGGAGGTCGTCGTCCCGGGCCAGACCGGCGAACTGGTCCGGCTAAACGACGCCCGCGCACTGGCCGACGCGATGATCCAACTCGCCGAGGACCCAGAACGGCGTGCCCGGCTTGGGCAATCCGGGCGCCAGCGGTGTATCCGTCAGTTCGACCACAGACACATGGTGGAACAGATCGAACGGCTCTACGCAGCCATGTCGTCGCAGGGTGACGAAAACGGAGGTCATCGGTGAACCTACGGAGGGCGTAGGCGTACGGGCGTGTGAGGGCCCGCTGACCAGGCGGCTCGCCCCTGTCCAGCGTCCCGGGCGGACCGGGGGCGGGGGCAGAATTGGGTTGACGCCGAGCGGGCTCCACACTACACTCAAAAGGCTCGGATACGTTGCATCACGCTTGCGGCTAGGGAGTTCACGACGCTCGGGGGGCGACAAGAGGGCCCAAACCGCAACGCCCTTTGTCTTAATGGGTTAGCGGTGAGCCGTAGCCAAGCCGATGGCCCGCGGGAACGATGACGTTGGATCCTGATGCCGATCAGCCAAGAGAGGGGTTTGTCAGCGACTTCAAGCGGTTCTTCCTGCGCGGGATGGCCGCACTTTTGCCGACCCTTTTGACGATTGCCATCCTAATTTGGGCCTATCAACTCGTCGACGAATACATGGGCCGGTACATCACGAAGGGCTTCATCGCGGTGTTGGCCAAAACGGCTGGCGCCCCCACGCGGTCCACGGTTGACCCGGAGGTCGACACACTGACCTACGGAACGCGGACCGGGGAGCTCGACGCCGAGGGGCGATGGCTTACGCGGGAATACGAGATCGTTCACCATCCCGCCCATCAAGGGAACCCGTTGCGTCGAGGGGACGAGTCGTCGGAGTACCGAACCGCGTTGTGGCGCATCGCCTTCGTCAAGTATCGGTTGGGGCTGGCGGGGTTTCTGCTGGCGATCGTGATGGTGTACTTCGTGGGCTTCTTCGTAGCCAGCTTCATTGGCCGGACGGCCTGGGGCCTGCTGGAGCGCATCCAGGAACGGGTCCCGCTGGTCAACGCGATTTATCCGCACGTGAAGCAGGTAACCGACTTCCTGCTAAGCGAGAACCGGGTGGCGTTTCACGGCGTAGTTGCCATTGAGTATCCTCGTAAGGGGATTTGGTCGCTCGGACTTCTGACGGGAGAGGGACTCGCGACACTGGCCAAGGCTGCGCAGGACGACATGGTCACGATCTTCATTCCCAGCAGTCCGACGCCGGTCACCGGTTATGTGATTACCGTTCCCCGCTCAGATGTGATAGAGTTAGCCCTTAGCATTGACCAGGTGCTTCGGTTCACGATCAGCGGGGGCGTGATCAAGCCGGACGAGGCGATGCCGGTGGCCGCGACGGACCATTCAGTGTTGACGGCGGGCACGGTCGCGAGCCTCCGAGCCAGGCCGCTGGCCGAGGCTGCTCCCGAAACGTCGAAAGCCCAGGATGGCTCCCTCGGCACGTCGGTCGGCGGTCCTCAGTCCGGGCACGACGACGAGGCGGGGCAAGCGTCCTGAAAGCCAAGGAGGATCGCCCGTGCAGGTTTCAGTCAGCGGACGACACATCGATCTAAGCCCGGAGCTGCGCAGCTACGCGGAAAGTAAGGCCGGCAAGCTGACGCGGTTCTACGACAGGATTCAGATCGTCGAGGTGATTCTCGATGGAGAGGGCAACGGGTTTGAGGCCGAGATGGTGGTCAAGGCGGAGCACAAGCACGTTTTTGTGGCGAAGGAACGTGGCGAGGACATGTATGCGGCCGTGGACGTGGTGATGGACAAGATTGAGCGGCAGCTGACTCGACACAAGGAGAAGTTCCGGAACCGGAAGCATCAGCGCAGTCGTCGCACGAAGCCGGGTGACGAAGCGGAAACCTGATCGAAGCAGGAGAGCCATGAAGCTCAGCGATTTCATCGTTAAGGAAGCGGTCATCCCAGAGCTGCAGAGCACCGATCGCAACGGGGTCATCCGCGAACTGGTGGAAAGCCTCAAGAAGCGCGACAAGATCTCGCCAGGCGACGTAGAGGCGATCGTCCGGGCCGTCGTGCAACGGGAGAATCAGGGCAGCACCGGTTTCGGGAAGGGCGTGGCCGTTCCGCACGCCAAGCATCCGACGGTCAAGAAGATGGTCGCGACCATCGGCAGAAGCAGCGCCGGGGTCGACTTCGCCGCCTTGGATCGTGCCCCGGTGTATTCGGTGGTGTTGCTGCTCAGCCCCCAGGACCATCCGGATGAGCACCTGCAGGCGATGGAGAACATCTTTAGACACCTGCAGCAGGACAACTTCCGGCGGTTCCTCAGGCAGGCCGACACGGTCGAGGCCATCATTGACCTGATCGAAGAGGCCGAAGGGGGCCTGTCTTGATGGACCGGCCCGGTCCGCGACGAACCGTCCGTGAGAACGATCGGACGGGCCGTCGGCGCGGTGGGATGCGTCGTGTTTGACTCGAGATCCCAGCCTGTGGAGGTCCACCGCGAGGTGACCATCCTGAACCATCAGGGGTTGCACGCGCGCCCGGTGATGCAGTTCGTGGACACGGCCGCTCAGTTCGCGGCCGAGGTGAAGGTGCAGTGCAACGATACCGTCGTCGACGGCAAGAGCCCGATGGAGATGATGCTGCTGGCGGCAACGCAGGGGACCCAGCTGAGGCTGACGGCGCGGGGCCGGGATGCCAACCAGGCGGTTGACGCCCTGGTCGACCTGATCGAGAGGAAGTTCAACGAGGCCTAAGCGCCCGAACCGCGGGCCTGACGGAGCATCATGGAAGTCAAGAAGGGCATTCCGGCCTCACCTGGCGTCGCGATCGCACCGGCGGTGGTGCTCGACGCCGAGGAGTACCGGATCACCCAGGTCTTCGTGCCCCCCGAAGAGGTCCCCCACGAGCTCGGGCACGTGGACATCGCCCTGAACGCCGCGAGAGAAGAGGTCGAGGAGCTTCGCGATCGGACGGCGGCGCGCCTCGGTCGCGAGACGGCCGCCATCTTCGACTTCCATTTGGGTGTGCTGACCAACGAGACGCTCAAACAGAAGCTGTGCGACGCGGTCAGCCGGCACAACTACACCGCCGCCTACGCCGTCAGTCAGGTCATGCACGAGTACCAGCGCCGGTTCCTGGACATACGGGAAGCGGTATTCAACGATCGTATCAAAGACGTGTATGACATCGAGAAGCGCCTGTTGAGGCACCTTCTTGGCCACATCCGCGAAGATCTGGCCCACCTGAGCGAACCCGTGGTCGTCATCGCCCACGACCTGACCCCATCGCAGACGGCCCAGTTGGACCCGGAGAAGGTGCTGGGGTTCGTGACCGACGCGGGCGGCCTAACGTCGCACACGGCGATCCTGGCCCGAAGCTCGGGGATTCCGGCGGTGGTCGGCCTGAACGACATCACGGCCGACGTCTCCGGCGGCGATCTGGTCATCATCGACGGCACGAAGGGACTGGTGATCTGCAAACCGGACGCCGAGACCCTAAAGGAGTATGAGCAGACGGGGGAACGGCTGATCGAGTTCGGCCACGAGCTGAACGAGCTGAGGGATCTGCCGGCCGTTACGTTGGACGGGGAACGGGTAGAACTGCTGGGCAACATCGAGTTCCCGCACGAGGTGGCCACCTCGTTGGCCCGCGGCGCGGAGGGGATCGGGCTGTACCGGACGGAGTTTCTGTATCTGAGGGGCGGGGAGGAACCGACCGAGGCGGATCACTACGAAGCGTACCGCGCCGCCATTGAAGCGGCGGGTGACAAGCTGGTCGTGATCCGCACGCTGGACCTGGGGGCGGACAAGTACGTCCAGACCTCCAGGGATGACCGCGACCGAGAGCGGAACCCTTTTTTGGGATTGCGATCGATCCGGTTCTGCCTGGCACACGTGGAGATCTTCAAGCCGCAATTGCGGGCCATCTTGCGGGCCTCGACGCTGGGCAACGTGTCGATCATGTTCCCGTTGATCAGCAAGATCACGGAGCTCCGTCAGGCCAAGTGGATCCTAGCCGAATCCATGGAGGACCTCGACGAGGAAGGCGTGGCGTACCGCAAGGACATCCCGCTTGGTATCATGATAGAGACCCCGTCGGCGGTCGCGATGGCGGGGCGACTGGCCAAGGAGGTGGACTTCTTCAGCATCGGCACGAACGACCTGATCCAGTACACGTTGGCGGTGGACCGCTCCAATGAGCGCGTCGCGCCGCTTTACACCGGTGCGGACCCGGCGGTTCTGCGATTCGTTCGCGACGTCATCCGCAACGCGTCCCGGCAGGAAGTGAAGTGCTGCCTGTGCGGTGAGATGGCGGGCGATCCGATGTTCGCGCTGTTGCTGGTGGGGCTGGGGCTTCGACAATTCAGCATGGCCCCGAACGACATCCCCGAGATCAAACAGATCATCCGGAAGGTGACGGTCGCGCACGCCCAAAAGGTCGCCCGCAAGGTGTTGACGATGGAGAGTGATCGCGAGATCTACAACTATCTTCGCGATGAACTGCGGAAGATTCTGCCCGAGGTCGCGTGAACCTCGGGAGGACGGGATACATTGTTGCGGCGCAGCTGGGGGCTGATCGCCGCTGGACTAGACTCTGAGGAAGGAAGAAGGCAGCCGATCGAGACGGATTGTGTAGGCGTTGTGGCACAGACTGGCTATCCGGTTCGCGGTAACGGGCGACCTCCGTTTTTTGTCGCACCGCAATATGCTTCGGCTCTTCGAGCGAGCCGTTTCGCGGGCGGACCTGCCGGTGCGCTACTCGGAAGGTTTCAACCCCAGGCCATACGTGCGCCTGCCGTTGCCCCGGAGCGTGGGGGTCGCTTCGGACGACGAGTTGCTCGTGATAACGCTGGAACGGCACGAATCGCCGGATCGCGTCCACGAGCGGCTGGCCCGGCAACTGCTGACGGGCATCGAGTTGGGCGAGACCATCGAGCTGGCCCGACAGGGCAAGCCCCGAGCCGTCGAGGCGACCTATCGACTCGACCTTGCTGGCGAGCAACGCCCGCCGTTGGCAGAGGCGGTTCGGCGGATCACGGACGCCGATCGCCTCGAGGTACAGCGCGTCACCAAGAAGGGCAGTCAGTGCCGCACGATCGACCTACGGGCGTGGATTGCCCGCGTCGATGTGTGCGCCGATGTCCTGACCATGACCCTACGAATCAGTCCCGAAGGATCGGCCCGTCCGGCAGAGGTGCTCGAGCTGCTGGAGCTGGACGCGACGGAGGCACTACCGTGCCTTCGGCGCGTGGCCGTCCAATGGGAAGGGCTCGTGCCCGGTAAAGGATGATACGTGGCAAGAAAACGAACGAAGAAGCGACGGACCGCGGAAGACGACGAGACCGATCAAGGCAGTGATGGCCAGGCCCGGTCTGAGGAGCAGGCCGACCCAGGCAAGGCTCGGGACGAGACGGGGCAAGGAGCGACGTCCGCCCGTTCCGCACGGTCGGACGCAGTTGGCGAGTCGGCTGGCGCATCCGACGCTGCCAAGGACTCATCTCAACAGAAGGCCGCGACGGACGGAGCGGGCGCCGATCCGTCCGCACCAACTGCCCGGACGGGCAAGAGACGGCGACGAGGCCGGCGGAAGCCTCGTCCTCCGGCGTCGACTCCTGACGAGGGCACCGAAGCGACAGAAGCGCCTGCCGAGGCGTCGGATGCCTCCCAAGCCGAGAAGCCCACTGAACAGGAGGCCACTGAAGGCGATCCGCCCCCGTCCCGGGCCAAGAAGCGCAAGCCCCGTCGTGGGCGCGCCGGCAAGAAGGCCAAGAAGGACGCAAGCCAGGCCGGCGCTGCCGACACCAAGGGCAAGCCGTCTGAGGCGTCCGCCGGCGAACCGCCCCCGGAACCCGTTGAGCAGGCTGACGAGGGAGCGTTGACGCCTGAGGGCGAGGAGAAGGACCCAGCCAAGAAGACCAAGCGAAGGCGATCGCGCCGACGGGGCAAGGACGCCCCGAAGTCGGCCCCGGTGAGCAAGATCGGTCGCGGACGCGAGATGCTCATCAACGTCATGCCCAACGAGGAGTGTCGCGTCGCGATGACGCTCGACGGGAAGCTGGAGGAACTCTTCATCGAGCGCGTATCGGCCGAATCCCACGTGGGGAACATCTACAAGGGCCGGGTGACCAACGTCGAGCCCTCCATCCAGGCGGCCTTCGTCGACTTCGGGCTGAGCAAGAACGGCTTTCTGCACATCTCGGACCTGGTGCCCCAGTACTTCCCCGGCTATGACGGCGAATCAGAGGACATCGGCCGGAAGACGCCCCACCGTGAACGCCCCCCGATCCAGAAGTGCCTTCGTCGCGGACAAGAGGTCATCGTCCAGATCACCAAGGAGGGGATCGGCACGAAGGGACCGACGCTCAACACCTACATCAGCCTGCCCGGTCGGTTTCTGGTCATGATGCCCGGCATGGGCCGGCTGGGGGTGTCGCGCAAGATCGAGGACGACGAAGATCGGCAGAAGATGCGCGAGATGCTCAACCAGCTCAGCTTCCCGAAGGGGATGGGGTTCATTCTCCGAACGGCGGGCCTGAACCGCACGAAGCGAGAAATCCAGCGCGACCTGAACTACCTCATACGGTTGTGGAAGACCGTCAGCGACAAGATCAAGAACGAGCCGGCCCCGACGACGCTCTATCAGGAATCCGACCTGGCCATCCGGACGGTTCGGGACACGCTGGAAGCCGACGTCGAGCGGATCGTCGTCGATGACGAGGAGACGGCCCAGAAGGTCCGCGACTTCCTGACCATCGCCATGCCTCGCGCAGCCGAGAAGGTCCTTGTCTATGACGACGCGGTCCCGCTGTTCTACCGCTACAAGATCGAGGAGGAGATCGAGAAGCTCCACAGCCGCCACGTGCCGCTGGCGAGCGGGGGATCGCTGGTGATCGATTCGACGGAGGCCCTGGTCGCCATCGACGTGAACAGCGGCAAGTATCGGGATCACGACAACGCCGAGGAGACCGCGCTGCGAACGAACCTGGAGGCCGCCGAAGAGATCGCCCGTCAGCTCCGCTTGCGCGATCTGGGCGGCGTGGTGGTATGCGACTTCATTGACATGCGGCATGACAAGAACCGTCGGCAGGTGGAGAAAGCCCTCCGCGAGGCCGTCAAGCGTCACAAGGAACGGGCCAAGATGCTGCGGATGTCGCGCTTCGGCATGATCGAGATGACGCGGCAGCGGACCCGTCCGTCCATCTCCAGGAGCATGCACCGGGACTGCCCCATGTGCCGGGGAACGGGCATGGTCAAGACGCCCGAGTCGGCCTCGCTCGAGGCGATGCGGATGCTGCAGTTGGCCAGTCACCGTCAGAGCATCGATCAGGTCGAGATCCAGGTCTGTCCCGAGGTCGCCTTCGAACTGCAGAACCGCAGGCGCCAGGCGATTCACGAGCTGGAGATGAAGACGGGCAAGAGGATCGTGGTCCGGGCCGTCGACGGCCTGGCCCCCGAACAGCTGGACTTCAGCTGCCACGATTCGCGCGGTCGGACGGTCAAGTTCCCGTAGTCGTTTGCATCGAGTGGGCTTGACACGATCTGATGCGAGTGGTCATATCATGTCGGTTGCGTACGTCGAAGGATCGGCGTCGCCCGGCGAGGATCGTCGGGCGAATGCCCCCGCGAGCAAGTCGTCTGACGAAAGGACGTGTCTAGTTCAGAGGCCTCAGACCGAAAGGAGACCCTAGGAATGAGACTCACCGCGAGCCGGGCGTGGCGAACATCGATGGGACTGGCCCTTGTGGCGCTGTGGACGGCGGGATGTGAGGGCCCCAGCATGGAGCAGAAGATCAGCATGCTGGAGGAGGACAATGCCAAGCTGCTGGCCGAGAGGGATCAGAAGCAGAAGGATCTGGAGATCACCAATACGCAGATGAAGCGCCTGGCCGCCGACCTGGACACGGCCCGCGCCGACGTCAAGCAGGCGACCGACGAGGCGGCCAAGAAGCTCGCAGCGGCCAACAAGGCGAAGGCCGACGCCGACGCCAAGGCCAAGAAGCTCGAGGCCGATCTGGCCGCCGCCAAAAAGGCGTGTGACGCCGCCCGGAAGGCCGCCGACCAGGCCAAGGCCGATCTGGCCAGCGCCAACAAGGCGAAGGCCGACGTCGACGGCCAGCTCAAGAAGGCCAAGGCCGATCTGGCCAAGGCCTCCCTCGCCGCCAAGGAAGCCGACAAGGCCGCCAAGGACGCAAGCGCCAAGCTGACCAAGCTCCAGGCGGACCTCAAGAAGGCCCAGCAGGAGATCGAGCGGCTCAAGAAGGAAAACGCCCAACTCAAGAAAGAGAACGCCGAGCTCAAGAAGAAGGCGGCCGCCAAGAAGCCCGAGCAGCGCGTATGACCGACAAGCTCGAGCGCCCCGGACAGCGGCAGATGCGCGGGTGCCACTGGCCGCCTGCCCGCGTTTGGCCAGAAGCGCCCCGGACACGCTATGCTGTGTGTCCGGGGTCAACTTCGTTTAGCGGGGCCGCGTGCGGGCCCTCCCCCGCCGCACGCGGCGGGGCCAACCGAAGCACGCTGAACACGTACGGCAGATTGTCAGCTAGCGCTCGGTCGCGCCGGCCCAACTGCACGCATGGCGAGCCGCAGGAGCCGACCCCCTGCACGCCCAGGACGTGAACTCACCTAACCGACCAGATCGATGCCCCGTCGCCGCCGTGCTGGCCGGCGGGGACAGCCGACGCATGGGCTCCGACAAGGCCGACGTCGTCTACGAGTCGACCCCCCTGCTGGACCGCGCGGTCCGGCTGGTCGAGCCATTGGCGGACCGCGTCCTGGTGGTCGGTCGGCACGTGCCGGACGGGCGCTTTGCGGCCGTCGAAGCCCACCTCGACGCCTGCCCCAACGCGGGTCCGCTCGGCGGCATCGCGACCGCGCTGAAGCTCAGTGCCCCCCACGCCTGCTTGATCGTCCCCTGCGACATGCCGCTGTTGACGCAAGATCTTCTGCGCCGGCTGATCCAAGCGTGCGTGGGCGAGGTGGACTGCGCACTGGTGGACAACCCGATGCGGGGTCGGCTCGAGCCGCTGGTGGGCGTCTACGCCGCCCGATGCCTCCCGCCGATGGAACAAGCCATCGCCGCCGGCCGACTCGCCATCTGGCGGACACTAAAGCTGCTCACCGTACACGGCGTGACCGTCCCCGACGACCAGCGCGATCAGCTCGTCAACCTCAACACGCCCAGAGACCTGTCCGGAAGCCGAACCTCGGGCTCCTGATCCAGCCGATGACCCCACCCAGATGGCCATGCGTAAATCCGCGCCACCGGAGCACGGGCGTCTCGCCCGTGGATTCTCACGGGCGAGACGCCCGTGCTACAAGGCTCCAAGGAGTTGACGCAGCCTGCGAATCGACCATCATGTCGCCTGAAAACGAATCACGCGATGCGCTGGGAGCCAACCATGAACTTTGAAAACACAGCCCTGCATTTGCCAACGGACCGTGTCCATCGAACGTCATGCCTGATCGTGCTGCTCTGCTCGGCGCTCGTCCTCTCGGCATACGCGTCGTCGGCACGGGCGGACACGCCGTTGCAGCTGTCCCGCGGACCACACCTCTTCATCGATGACTACCTGATCGACCAGAGCACAGGACTCGTCCGCACCACCCACCGACCCGAGAAGCTGCCCCAGCCGATCCTTGCCAAGGCCGAATCTTGGCACCAACAGCCGCTGTTCTTCCTGAAGGTCATGCGCGACCCCCGCGGCGACCTGTTTCGCATGTGGTACAACGTCAAGAACCCCGGGGCCCATCCGCCGGTCTGCTTCGCCTACGCCGAGTCGGAATGCGGCATCCACTGGCGCCGCCCGAACCTGGGGCTCGTCGAAATCGGCGGCTCGACCGCCAACAACCTGATCGTGGCCACGTTCGGCAAGTTCGGCCTGTTCTTCATCGACGACGGACCCGACTGCCCCGATCCCGCCCGGCGATACAAGATGGCCCACTACGGCCCCGGGCTCAGCGTCCTGTTCTCGGCCGACGGGCGACGCTTCAAGGAGTACGACAAGAACCCGGTCCTGCCCGCCAGCAAGGGCGGCAAGAGCGTCATCAGCGACATCATCGACGGCTGCTGGGACCCGCTCCGCAAGCAGTACCTGATCGGCTGCAAGATCGAGGCCGACGGCTATCCGGGAAAGCCGCACTACCACCACGAGGGATTCCGCCGCATCGTCGGCATGACCGTCAGCAAGGACTTCATCCACTGGCGGACCCCCTGGCGGATCGTGACGCCGGACCCCAAGAACGGCATCGAGGAGTTCTACGGCATGCAGCCGATGGTGCGCGGCGACCTCTACCTCGGATTCCTGCGCGTGCTCCGCGATGATCTGCCCGCCGACGCCGGCGGACCCGTCATGGGCATCGGATGGACCGAGCTGATCACGAGTCGCGACGGCGAACGCTGGACGCGATACCAGCAGCCGTTCCTCGATCGCAACACAAAGCCCGGGACGTGGGACCACGCGTTCGCCTGGGTCGGCGACTGCGTCACCGTCGGCGAGCAGGAGTACGTCTACTACGGGGGCTACTCGGCAGGACACAAGATCGGCGACCGCCAGGTCGGCCTAGCGAGGCTTCGCAAGAACGGTTTCGTCTCGCGCGACGCCGGCCCGAAGGGCGGTTCGCTGCGAACCCCGCCCCTCCGATGGAACGCAAACGCCCTAACCGTCAACGCGGTGGTCAAGGGTGAGCTCCGCGTCCGCCTCCTCGACGAGCAAGGCAAGGCCATGTCGGGCTTCGATTGGCCGGACGCCCCACCGATCCGCGGCGATTCGGTCGCCCACCGCGTCAGCTTCAAGGACCATCTGGCGTCCCTGAAGGGACGCACCGTACGCCTCGAGTTCTCCTTGCGCGACGCGCAGTTGTACGGATTCGATTTCTGAGGCGACCTCTGGGAGGCCGCCACACGCCCCGCGTGGGTGCCCCGCCTCTTCAGAGGTGGGGGACGCAAATCGGAACAAAAATTGGCGTCTCCCACGGCTGAAGCCATGGGGCACCCGCGCCGTAGCATGGGCATCCTGCCCATGGCCCCTCACGGGCGAGACGCCCGTGCTACGTCGCCCATCAACGTCTGCACGGCCCGGTGGCCGAGGTCGTGGGCGGCTTGGAGGCTGTCGGGCGATTCGGCGACCTTTCCCTTTTCGTAGACGGACACGCACAGGTCCCCGAGGTACCTTCCCTTGAGGAACTCCACGCAGAGCTTCAGCGGCTCGGTCACCCATTGGCCGTGGGCGGGGTCCTGCCGGCCGAACGTGGTCACGACGACGTACCCCTTGCCCCGGAGTCGCTGTGCGTACGGGTCGCGGTTGAAGTAGGACGACAGCCGGTCGATGAAGCACTTGAGCTGGGCCGACACCCCCGCCCAGTAGACCGGCGTGGCGAGGACGACGAGGTCCGCCTCCAGGAACTTATCCAGCACGCCCGGAAAGTCGTCGTCGGCCCGCGGGTCGTCGCGCTGGCGGGAGTTGTCGCACACCTCGCCGATCGGGCGGATCGTGTAGTCGTCCAGATAGACCTTCTCGCCGACCGCCCCCGCCCCCTCGGCCCCCCGAAGCACGGCCTCGGCCAGCAGGTCAGAGTTCCCCCCTTTCCTCGGACTCCCAAGCAGCGCGATCGCTCGCATGTCTTGTCCCCGCCGGTCATTCCCCGCGTAGGTTGCGTCCGCAGCCCCGACGCGTCTGGCTCACGCCGTGTCGGGCGTCTCGTCCAGGAAGTTCAGGAGCGCCTGGGCCGCACTCGCGCGGACGTCCGGATCACGGTCCTTGAGGGTCGCCAGGAGGGCATCGACAGTCGCATCGGACTTCAGCTCACCTAACGCGCGCGCCGCGCTTCCGCGAACGCCGGGATGTCGGTCCTCAAGCAATGCCAACAAGGAGTCCACAGCCTCCTCCGCTTTCAGTTGCCCAAGAGCGTGGCACGCAGTCGAGCGAACAGGCCAAGCTTCGTCCTTCAGCGCCATCGTCAGAGCCGCCACGGCGTCCCCACACGCTAGACGACCAAGCGCACGGGCCACGCCGTCGCGGACAAAGGGGGCCTCGTCCTTCAGTTTCTCTAACAGGACGTCGCAGGCCTCTTTCGCCCGCAGCTTGCCCAAAGCAAAGGCGGCGCTCCCGCGGACGGATCGGTGCGGATCGTCAAGTGCCCCAGCAAGCGCCTGCACCCCAACATCTGACCCCAGATTCCCAAGTGCAGAAGCCGCGCTGCTTCGGACGTATGGGCTTTCATCTCCGAGTACTGCAAGGAGACGGTCCGCTACCGCTTGAGTCCCGACCTTACCGATTGCGCTCGCCGCCATTGCTCTGACTTCCGACGTTCTGTCCTCTAGAGCGCGGAGGAGGGAATCGATTGCTACCGTACCGCCTAGTTCGCCAAGGGCGGACGCCGCGCGCGCACGAACTGGGCGTGCTCCATCCTTCAGCACGCTCAGCAGCGGGTCCACCGCCGCTAGACATCCCGAATGGGCGAGCCCCTCGGCAACTCGCGCACCCACCTGTGGGTCCTCGTCCTTGAGCAGAGGGACAATGGCTCGCACCGCGCCCTCAAGTCTTGAGAGGCCGAGCCAATATGCCGTCTCTCCGCGAACAAACGGGACTTCGCTCTTGAGGAAGGGAACCAGGACCTCCAGCGCCGTCCTGGGCGCGAACAACGCGAGCGCGCAGGCCGCCTGGCGCCTAACAAACTCGTTGTCATTCGTCAGCGCACCCACCAGCCCTTCCAGTGCCCTCTCGGTCCTTAACATGCCAAGTGCCATGGCTGCGCTCTGGCCGACTCGCGTGTCGTCGTCGTTCAGAGCAGCCACGACATGGTCCACGCCCGATTCTGCCCGCAGCAGCCCTAGGGCAACGACCGCAAGGGCGCGTACGCCCTGCTTCTCATCCCGGAGTGCAACGACGAAGGGCGTCGCGATATGTCCGGCGAAGTCCGCTGAGCTAAGCTCTCTGAGGGCCCTCGTAGAGAATTCGGTGCCGGGAGTTGCCAAGTACCAAACTGCGACCTCCTTGGCGATGGCCTCCTGGTCAGGGCGAGGCAGGGCATCACCGGCTTCGGCAGCGAGCAGGGCGGCCAGGGGGATCTGCAAACGCAACACCTCGGTCGCCCACGGTCGGCGCTCCCAGCGGGCGTTGCGGACGCGCTCGATGAACGCTCGGGCGGCCTTGGGACGCTTCTGGACCAGCGCCATGTACCCCACGCCCAGGCGGATGACTTCCTCCCAGCGGGGCTCGAGGAGGTGCTCGAAGGCGACCTCCTCAAACCGCTTGTTCGCGTGGAGGCCGGCGGCGACGAAGAACTCCTGGAACGTCAGGTGCAAGAACCCCCACTCGTCTGCGCCGCACTCAAGGAAGAGCTGCGCGTCTTCGCCGCCCCGCTGGAGAAACTCGTTGGCGGCCTTGCGGGCCTCGTCGGCGGCGACGCCCTCCTTGGCCTGCAGCGTCTCGGCGAGCACATCGACCACGTACGGCCGGGGCGCCCGGCCGGTGGGATGGTCACGGTGCATCCGCAACGCCAGCTCGCCCAAGATCGGAAGGGCCTCCTCCTGATACTCATACGGGATGTCGTGCCCCACATCTTCGGCGGCCAGCCGGCGGGCGCTCCTCCACGACTCGGTCAGACACCGCGCGAAGCTGTCGTAGAGCTGCACGCGGTGCCGTGGCAGCTCGCCTTCGGCCTGCTGGATCAGGGCCATCGCGGTGAGCAGGAAAGGGTTCTGTGCCAGGCCTCGCAGGCGCCGGCTCTGGTTCAGTGCGGAGAGGAGCTGCTTGGCCGTCTGGTCCGCCGCGTCCGCGTCGTCAACGCCGTCGTTGTCCCAGCACTGACAGGCCCGGCTGAAGGCTTCGACGTACCGCTTGATTTGCTCTTTGCCGAACGGCTTGAGCGCAACCACCTCGCCGTCCGGGAGTTCGAACCCCATGTATCCAACGCGCCGCGACGAGACGACGAAGCGGTTCCGGGGGAATTCGCCCGCAAACGCCTCCAGCCAATTGCGGATCGGCTCCCGATGGGACGACTTGACCTCGTCGAGGCCATCCAGCAAGACCAGACACTCGCCCGCCGTCAGTCGGGCCTGCAGGAATGCGCGGAGCTGATCGGCCGTGCCCGCGCGGGTACCGAGATTGCGGCCCCAGTAGTATTCAGCGAGAGCGTCCAGAACCGGGATGCGCTCGCCGTTCTTCTCCCGGTCCTCGCGGATCTTGCCCAGGATGCCGACCGAGACGGGCAGCGGCAGGAGGCGCTCGTTCAGGCCGACCTCGCTGGACAGGCTTTCGGCCCCACCCGCCGCGACGACGGCCAGCCACCGCAACAGCGTCGTCTTGCCACCGCCCGGATCGCCCAGGACAACCACGCCTCGCGACTTGGCCAAGACATCGTTGAAGGGCTCAGGCGCGGTCCGCTCGGGTCCGTCCCCCAACCGCGAGAACGGGACGTCCTCCGGCGCGCCGGGCGTCTCGTCCATCCGCTCGGCGCCGGCGTAGCGCATCGCCAGCCGATCCGCCCGACGCCCCCGTCGCCGCCGGACCTCCAACGGCACAAACACCTGCTCGATGTCGAGCGTCGGGGGCTCGCGCCTCGTCAGCCGGAGTCTCGGGTATCGGAGCTCGCGCATCGCCGACGCGCTCGCGTAGCGACAGAAGCTCTTCCAGAACGCCTCGTCGTCGGGGGCAAGTGCTTTGCCTCCGTCTTCGGTCGTCGGGGCCGTGGTCTGCGTAATGGTCACCGACCCGCCGGAAACGGTCCCGATGACCGGCCCCGTCACGTCTCCGGTGCTGACGGTTGGGGCGGGAGGCGCGAGCGCCGGTGGTGGTTCCTCCTCCTCACCCGTCGCGCGGCTCTGCACACGCGACGCGCCGAGCTTCTCGAACGCAGACAGCGTCCACAGCAGACTGCCCATCGTCATAACGAGGAACGCAAGCAGGGCAATGATGGTCCTGAAGGCATAGGCGTGCTGCCCGGAGGCGATGAAGGCGATCGTCGCGGCGAACCCCAGCATCACACAGACCCCCGCAAGATAGACAAGGGACTTGTGGTACCAGGGCAAGTCCTTGCTCTTGAGTGCTTGGGAGGAGAGGTCCAGGATGCCCTTGAGTCCGTGGCGGGCGATCAGCTCGACGATGCCTTCAGCCTGGCGTCTGCGCTTGGACTTGTTGGCGTCGTCGCCCATGATTTGCCGTCCCGACTGACGCGGCCCAGACCTCAAGCGGCCAAGTGGACGGCGGCCACAATCACACTCCAAGGTCTGCAACCGTTGGCAACCCGCATTGTAGCGCGCGGTATAGGGCGGTCAAGGCGACACTCGCCCGGCTGGGCTGCAAGGTTGCATGACAATCGAGGCGGCGTGGCGAAGCCCAGGCAAACACACGCAAGGGCAAAGACCGGCGCACCTTTGGCCCCAAGGGGGCCCAGGAACGTAGCCAGGGGTGAAGTCCGCCCGTGGCGGACGCAACCCCTGGTTAGGGACCCCTCACGAGGTCAGCCCCGACGGGGCGCAGGAAGGCGCACCGCCGAAGCGCTCTGGGGAACCACCGCCCCCGTGTGTCGTGCGATGAGAGGCCCCCCCCGGCGGCTCTCTCCGCGAGTTCTGCGCACGGGCAGCAGACGCGGGCCTGGTAACCAAACCCTCCTTCGCCCTTTCAGGGCTGATTGGCTTGGTGGATCGGTGACCAGGGGTTTCGTCCGCCGGAACGGCGAACTTCACCCCTGGCTACGCTCCTTCGGCCCTTCGGGCCTGGATGCAATTAGGGACCCCTCACGAGGTGAGCGCCGACGGGGCGCAGGAAGGACGCGCCGCCGAATCGCTCTGGGGAACCACCGCCCCCGTGTGTCGTGCGAAGAGAGGCCCCCTGCGGCGGCTCTGTCTGCGAGTTCTATGCGCAGGCAGCAAGCGCCGGACGGGACACCAGACCTTCCTTCGCCCTTTCAGGGCTGGTTGGCTTGGGGGATTAGCTACCAGGGGTTTCGTCCGCCGAAGCGGCGGACTCCACCCCTGGCTACACTCCTTCGGCCCTTCGGGCCTGAATGCAGCCCGCCGCATCTGTTGCGGACCGGGGCTGCGACGAGACGATCGCAAGGCGCGGGAAGAACACCCCTCCTTTGGAACCTCCGTCCGATTGCCGCGTCAAAGGCCTGGGCAGAGGGCGACGCCCGGGGGGGGACGGGCGCGGGTGGCCACCAGTACCATGCGTTGAACGGAGGATTGCCATGAACAACGAGCTGAAGCCGTGGGCGGTCGGGATGGTCTTGGGGGGGGTGCTGATCGGTGCCGTGGGGTGTGCGGTCGCCGCGCCGACGGACGCGGACAGGGCCGCCGTTGTCGAGGGCGGCAACGCCTTCGGGTTGGACCTCTATGCCAGGCTGAGCGGAGAGGAGGGTAACCTGTTCCTGTCGCCCTACAGCCTGTCGGCGGCGCTGAACATGACGTATGCGGGGGCGCGCGGGCAGACGGCTGCTCAGATGAAAGAGGCGTTGCACATCAAGCTTGCCGAAGACCGGCTGCACCCCGCCTTCGGCGCGGTCAACAACGACATCCGGTCGGCGGGGAAAGGGGGCGACTGCCGGCTGAGCGTCGCCAATGCCCTGTGGGCCCAGAAGGGCTACCCATTTCTCAAGTCATACCTTGCGATCACGAAGACCCACTACGACGCCGGCCTGACAGGGCTGGACTTCAAGACGGCGCCCGGCGACGCCTGCAAGACGATCAACGCCTGGGTCGAGAAGCGAACCGACGGCAAGATCAAGGACCTCATCCAACCCAGGCTGATCGATGAGCTCACGCGGCTCGTCTTGACCAATGCGATCTACTTCAAGGGGAAGTGGGCGACGCCGTTCAAGACGCGCTACACCAAGCAGCAACCCTTCCGACTGCCTGGCGGCAAGCGCGTCGACGTCCCCATGATGCACCAAGCCATAAAGGTTGCGTACCTGCAGACTGACAACCTGCAGGCCGTCGACCTGCCCTACGCCGGCGATCGCCTGTCCATGACGATCCTGTTGCCCAAGGAAGTCGACGGGCTGCCCGCGCTGGAGAAGGCGCTGACGACGCAGAAGCTGGCGTCGTGGATCGCGGGGCTGCAGGAGCAGACGATCGTCGTCGAGCTGCCCCGGTTCAAGATGCGCAAGGCGTTCCGCCTGGACGAGTCGCTCAAGTCGATGGGGATGCGCGACGCCTTCTCGCGAAAGGACGCGGATTTCTCGGGGATCGACGGGAAGCGATGGCTGTTCATCTCGGCCGTCGTGCACCAGGCCTGCGTCGAGGTGAACGAAGAGGGCACGGAGGCCGCCGCGGGGTCGGCGGTCATCATGAAGCGACGGGGCCGGCCCACCCTCTTCCGGGCGGATCATCCGTTCTTGTTCCTGATCCGCGACCGGACCACCGGCAGCATCCTGTTCATCGGGCGCGTCTGGGAACCGAAGCTGTGATGTCATTCCCATCCCGTGGTGCGATGCGTTAAGCTGACGGCCAAACGATCATCCCCGGCCCGAACGCGGAGGAGGATCCGGTGGTCGTCGGCAGATCTGGCTGCTGCGAGGGATCATGGGGGTACCCGACAGGCACGGATGGCTCCAACAGCAGTACCATTGACAAAGAGGTTTCAGGGGTCAGGGGTCAGGGTCCGGGGTTCGCGGGGGCGTTCCATGGGGCGTAACGCGCTATACAGACGAACGGGCGTAATGGGCGTTGAGATCGAGGAGACGGGTCGAGAAGGCCTGGTGAGGTACGCCGAGGTGCCGAGCCGCTTTCGCGTGGATTCGGTGCTTCGGGTGGATCATGTCGACGGGTGGGTCGGTGGGCTTCGGACGACCGAAGTCGTCGTCGACAGGCCCTATGTCAAGGACTATGACGCAATCAAGGGGGAAGGGCCCACGCGATGGCCCAAGCGGTTCGACGTGTCGAATTGGGGCTTCTTCCTGGCTGTCGACGCGGGTCAGTTGGTGGGGGGCGCGACCGTCGCCTTTCGCACGCCAGAGGTGAACATGCTGGAGGGCCGCGACGACCTGGCCGTGTTGTGGGACCTCCGCGTCCACCCCGATCGGCGCGGTGAGGGGATTGGCACCCGCCTGTTTCAGCAGGCGGCCGATTGGGCCCGGGCCCGCGGCTGCGGGCAGCTCAAGATCGAGACGCAGAACAACAACGTCCCAGCCTGTCGGTTCTACGCACGCCAGGGATGCCGCCTCGGCTCGATCGTCCAACAGGCCTACGACGAACCGGAGCTGGCCCACGAAGCCATGCTGCTGTGGTATCTGGACCTCTAGTGGTCAGTCGGCAATGCCTGACGCTGCACGGCTTGGGCTTCAGGCGTCAGGCGTCAGGCCACAGGGCTGGCGCGACAAATCAGAACCGAAGGCCTGAAACCTAAGGCCTGAAGTCTGGCGCCTAGCGTCTACGGCGACCCGACGCGCTGATCTGCAGAAGCCACCTCCTGACCTGTCACGGTTCTGCGTATCCCCTGTAGACGACGGCCACAGCGCGCGCTGTGGCCGCGCGCCTCAAGGCACATCAAACAGGCAAACAGGAACCGCGCATGACCGAGACGAGCCAGAAGACTAAGGTTAGGGACCACTGGTCCGCCCGACTCACTGAGTGGCTGCCGGAGTTCCTCAACGCGCACCCAGTCCTGTCGAGGTTCCATCGGTCGGGCTCGGTGGTGCTGTACGGCTCGACGACGCTGGGCGTCGACGACGCATTCTCCGACCTCGACCTGTGGTTGCTCCTGTCGGAGGGCGACCTGGCCCGGCTCGACGCCGTCTCCGAGACGCGGTTCTTCGCGTTCGAGGTCGACGGGAAGGCGGGTCACGTGGTCGCCCACACCGCCGACGAGCTCCGTGGCAAGCTCGAGGGGTGCGACATGGACACGGTCTACCACCTGCGCAACGCGGAGATCCTGACGGACGACCTGGGCGCGGCCGCGGGGCTCATCGAGGCAGCCCGACGGCCGATGCGGCGGGAGGTCCGTGATGCCTTCTTCTTCTACCACTACGTGGAAATGCGGAGCGACCATCGGGCGTGTGACAACCCGATGGACCGTACCGACCCGGTCGCGCTGCTGATGTTCCTGCCCAAGACGATCGCGCACGCGCTTCGGGCGGCGATTGTCCTCGACGGCGAGCCGTACCCCTACGAGAAGTGGCTCTACCAGGCGGCCTGCAAGACGCCCACCGGGCGGCGGCTGGTCCCCACCGTCGAGGCGATCATCGATCTGCTCGGGGAGGACCAGTTGCGGTTCCCCGGGCCGGAGTGCGATCACCCGATCGGCCGGGAGCTGATGACCCTCCGCCGAACGTTGATCGACGCCGCCCACGCCCGCGGCAACCACGCCCCGTGGCTGAACGAATGGTGGCTGCATATGAACCAGGCCCGCGACGCCATCCTGGACGTTCGCTGGTCCGGCCCGTCGGACCGGTGAAGGGGGAACGATGAGACCCTACGCGGCGGTCTTGTCCGCACGCTTCCGGCTGCTGCTGCAATACCGCGCTGCGGCGCTGGCGGGGTTCGGCACGCAGCTCTTCTGGGGCCTGATCCGGATGATGATCTTCACCGCCTTCATCGAGCACGCGGCGGACCGCTCGCCGATGACGCTCCAGCAGGTGGTGGGCTACATCTGGCTGGGCCAGGCGTTCCTGATGCTGATCCCCTTTCGGGGCGACGCGGACATCGAGCAGCAGATCCGCACGGGCAACGTCGCCTACGAGATGCTTCGCCCCATCGACCTCTACCTGTATTGGTACTGCCGGGGCCTCGCCAACCGCATCGCGCCGACGATGCTGCGATGCGTGCCCATGCTCGTGATCGCGACGCTGGTCGGCTGGCTGCACTGGCCCGACGCGCGGACGCTGATGGCCTTCGCGGCGGCAATGGTGGGAGCGGTGCTGCTCTCGTCGGCGATCGGGACGCTCATGACGATCACGTTCTTCTGGACGATCTCCGGTCAGGGCCTCAACCGCTTGGTCCTCGCGGTCATGTGGGTCTTCAGCGGCATCGTCGTGCCGCTGCCGATGTTCCCGGACTGGCTCCAGCCGGTGCTGAACGCCCTGCCGTTTCGAGGCCTCCAGGACATTCCGTTCCGGCTCTTCACCGGGCACCTGCCGGTCAGTCAGGCCTGGCACGTGGTCCTCCATCAGCTCGCCTGGACGGTCGCGCTGGTGATGCTCGGGCGATGGCTCATCGCCCGGGCGTCGCGCCGGCTCGTGGTGCAGGGAGGGTAACGCGTCGTGAACGCAGCGCGGCTCTATCTTGGCTACATCGGCGTCTCGCTTCGCAGCCAGATGCAGTACCGCGCGTCGTTCGTCATGCTGATGTTGGGGGCGGGTGTCGCGCACTTCACCGAGTTCGTCGGGATCTGGGCGCTGTTCGACCGGTTCGGCTCGGTCCGGGGTTGGCAGCTGGCCGAGATAGGGCTCTTCTATGGTCTGATCCACGTCTCGATGGCGGTCGCCGAGGCGTTGGGTCGGGGCTTCGACGTCTTTCCGGGCATGGTGAAGCGCGGCGACTTCGATCGTTTGCTGCTGCGCCCGCGGAGCACGGCCTTCCAGGTCGGCGCCCGGGAGATCCAGCTCCTGCGGATCGGGCCGTTGGTCCAGGGACTGGTCGTATTGCTCTGGGCGGCCGGGGCGCTGGACGTCGACTGGACACCCGCCCGTGTCGGGCTGGCGGTCTTCGCGGTCTTCGGGGGGGCGTGTCTGTTCGCGGGGCTGTTCGTCTTTCAGGCGACGCTGGCCTTCTGGACCACCGAGACGCTCGAGCTGATGAACACGATGACGTACGGCGGGAAGGACACCGGTCAGTATCCGCTGAGCATCTACCGCCCGTGGTTCCGCCGGTTCTTCACGTTCGTCGTGCCGCTGGCGTGCGTGTCGTACTTTCCTGCCCTGGCGATCCTGGGTCGGGACGATCCCGCCCTCGGCAGCCCGATCTGGTTCCGTTGGTCGGCGCCGCTGGTCGGGGTGCTCTTCTTGGCGGTCTCGCTTCAGGTGTGGCGGTTCGGCGTCCGGCACTATCGGTCGACGGGCAGCTAGTATTGCTCTCGGTCAGTGTTTCCCGTCTCGGGAAGTCGCACAGATCGGACGCCCCATCGCTTCAGCGGGGGGCACCCAGCAGCAAGAAGCAGGTGACTGTCCCCCATACTGCAGCAGCAAGAAGCAGGTGACTGTCCCCCATACTCATACTATGACGCCAGACGCCCGCGGCCGGATCGTCGTGCCGGAGCCGAAGCTGGAAGCCACTTCGAACAAGGCAGCACGATTCATCGGGAAGGGTTGACGGCCCCTACGCTGAACGGGACATAGGATTGTGGGGCTTGTCAGTTCTCCGCCGACGCAGCAGCGCCAAGCCGCCGAACGCCAGCAACGCCAACGTAGCGGGCTCGGGGATGTAGGCGACACGAAACCCGGTGTGGTCCCACGCATCGGTGTTGTGGTCGCTATAGCGGCAATACGAGGAGAGCATGTGCCCGTGGGGGGAGCTCCAGGCCCCTCCCCGATACATGCGTGCCTGATCATAGAAGGTCGTCTCATTCCACTCAAACACGTTGCCGCCCTGGTCGAACGTACCATACGGACTCTCAGAGTTCTCGTGCGCCCCGACCGGCGTCTGATGGGGCCAGTCGACCGTGTAATCGTCGTCTGCGAACGTCGCGTTGTTGCCCGGGTCTGGGTTGATCCAATCGTTGCTCGGCGTGCTATCGCTGCTCGTCGGGTAGTCGAAGTAGTTGCCCGTCACGCCGTCGTTCTTGTGATACGCCGCCTTGTACCATTCGTCTGCGGTCGGGATCACCCACCTGGCGCCTTCCTTTCGCGTCGCGGCGAAGAGGTCATAGTCGGATAACGCCCCGTTCAGGTAGTACGACCCGTCCTCCGTGGTCGTCAGGTCCTGGGCGCCGGTCGGCTGACCGTTCTCCAGCCAGTTGCAGAAGCGCGCCGCACTGGCCCACGAAACGAAGTTGACCGGAATGTCCTCGAGGGTGGGTACCGCGCTATACGCATAGCTGTTAGGCGAGCCCGTCCGCTCGATCAGGCACCCATACTCGCTCCACATCCTGGTGTCGTACAGCCAGTATAGGTCCGTGTCGGCCACGGCGTTCAAGAACTCAGCATACTGACCGGCTGTGATCTCGAACTTGCCGATGCTGTATGCGTAGTCCACGCCGCCGACGCCGTTCGGCTCGTATCGCGTGTCCGGCGCGTTCCCCGGATTCCCCACGGGTACCGTCTCGATGTCCAGACCCAAGGCCGGCGTCGACACAAGAATCACCATCGCGCACACAACGGCAACTCTGACGGTCATGATTCTCCTCCCACTCTCCCGATGTGGCATGTCCAGACAGAAGCCTCCCTCCGCTCCCATGAAATGTGATCCGCAATTATACCAGGTGACGCCAAGGTTGTGAAGGGCAAAAAGTCGAAACGGCGTGCACTGGCGCGCAGCGGCTTGCGTTGTGGGCCTTGTCACCAGAGCCGACGTTGAGCACATGCAAGCGCGCCTTCGAGGCTGCCGGCGGCGTTCCCGCTCATCGCGGAGCTGGCCTTCTTGCCCTGTCCGGTCTTCGTGTGTCCCTGACCTTCTGACGAACCCGATGGGGTGTCCTGATCCCCATCCCCCGAGGACGTCTCATCGTCGTTCGACGATAGGACCTGATCCACATGTCGCTCGACCAGGCTTTCCCAACTCACGTCCCCCCGGACCAAGGTCGCGTCGACGTGCAGCGTCTCACCGTCAACCAGGCCCGCTTCCACGCACGCTGAGATGCTCTTGTGAAAGACGCGCCGGAACCGCTCAGGGCCCCAACGTTGACGTATCCGCGTCAGGCTGCTGGGATCCGGCAGCCACCGCCTTCCGTAGCACTCGCTTTGTCGGAACGCACTCCAGCGCAACGCGTCAAAGATGCAGGGCTTTTTCAACAGCCCTACTGTCCGCCATATTGCATTACCTCATTATTCCATGTTCATTGCACTGCCTCCTTCCGCCGACCGACCATGCGGACGAATCCGAGGTACTCACCGGCGTCTTGGCGGAGCTGTTCCAGCTCTTGGGCCGTGCCGTGGCGGTCTTCGGTCCCCCAGGCCAGACACAACTCATACCAGCGGACCCACAGTTCCCATCCGCCGGGCAGGGGTTCGGCACGTTCCAGCTCGAGCTGCGGATAGCGCCGCCAGTGATGCCGCCACCAATCCACCCAGTTGACCCAATGGAACTCATCGCCCAGGTGCTTCGGCCGCGGACAGGGCACCTCTTGGGGCGAGGCGGGGGAGATGATTCCAATCTGACCGCCGCGCTTGAGGAGCTTCAGCATGTAGAACTCCAGGTAGTGCACGTCAGTACCGTAGTAGTGGTAGCTGTCCAGGCTGACGATGGCGTCGAAGAACTCGTCGGCGAAGGGCAGGCTGCGCGCCTCGGCGTAGATCGGGAAGACCTGGTCGTCCAGGCCGGCCTGGCGGATGCGCTGCAGGTTCTCGGAGGGCGGGATCCACAGATCCGTTGCCCAGACCTGAACGTCGAACTCCCTGGCGAGGAAGATCGAGCTCAGCGCCTTACCGCAACCCATGTCCAAGACCCGCATTCCGGGCCTGAGGTCCATGACCTCGCAAAGCGCCTCGGTCAGCCAGAGCGCGCTCGGTCCCATCTCGTTGTCGAGCGCCCACTGCATGTCGTACTTGCCGGAGCGCGGAAAGCGCTCGTTGTTGTACATGGCGTGCAAATCAATGTCATTCGTAGACAATGGCTTGTCTCCTATGCAGATCGGGAGCAGTCATCCACTCTGTGCTGCTCTTTCGCCGAAGCCGTTCCTTGAATAGGGGCTGTCCCCGGCTCTCTACTCTCCCTGTCCTCGATTCTCCCTATTCTCGGCGGTTCGCCGTTCGACACTATCGATCGACCGGCAGCTGACACCTCGTCGACGGGTCACGGACGGCGCGGTCGGTTCCGTGCCTTGTCCAGCCAAAAACGGGCGCTGGCGCAGGTGGGGTCGAGCTGGAGGATCTGCTCGTACTGGCTGATCTCCGCGGCCACGACCTCCTGGGCGGATCGCGGCTTCGCCGGCCGGGTCGCCGGTTTGGTCTGAGCCATGGGAAGCACGGCGCGGACGAGGAAGTCGGCGATGGCCTCGGCGGCGATCTGATGGGCCGCTGGTGTGGGATGGTCGTCGCTCGTCGACAGGCACATCTCGGCGGGGTCCCGGCCGCGGAAGGTCTCGAGCAGGTCGAGATAGGGCACGCCCAGCTGTTCGGCGAGTTTGGCGGTCTTGTCGTGCGTCTCCTCGAGCGGATACGGCTTGCCGCCGTCCACCCATCTTAGACAGGGGAACCGCACCAGCACGTACGCGCCGCCACGCGCGACGACGAGGTCCCGGATCGCCCGGATCTGGTGGTCGGCGATCCGCCAGGCCCGCTCACGCTGTTGGGGCGTTGCGCCGCCTTGCATGTGGTCGACGATGCGGGGCGTGGCCATCGACCATCGGATGGCGGTCTCAGCCCGGTCGAAGAGCCGGGAGTAGCGACTGAGCCAGGATCGCTCCGACACGAGGCGCTCGATGGCCTGCCCCTCCTGGTAGAGATCCACGTCCAGATCGTCCTGCGACAGGACATGAACGACGACGTCGGGTCGGACGGTGTCGGCGACCTGGTTCAGGATGGTCCAGGCTGTGATCAGATCGACGCCGGGTCGGCCCAGGTTGACGGTGATGGTCCAACGCGTCTTCCGCTCCCTGAGCAGCACGCCCGTTCGCCGGACAAACGCCTGGCCCGCCTGAACGCCCAGGCCGTAGGTGAACGAGTCGCCCAGGAAGGCGATGCGCAGCAGATCGGGATCCTCGGGCAACGCGTCCACGCGATCGCGCAGCCCCAGGGGATTCGTGAGGCTGTCGGTCGCCACGGGATGGACCGTGACCTGTTCGGGGCGTGGGGCCTGCCCCTCCACGATCCGGATCGCCGCCTCCGCCAAGGCCAACGCCAAGACCAGACCGCCGACCACGGCCAGGAGCTTGAACCACACTGTGCGGGGTCGTTGCATGACTGGGGCTGTCGAGCTGTTCTGCGAGAATCGCGGTTGGCCGACGACTCGTCGTCCCGATTCCCTTCGCATCCTAGGCTGCCAGCGCCCGAGGGTCCAGCGCCGGCGGTAGAATGGAGGCGCGTGCAAGGCACAGGGGAGAAAACCGGCAGCGGCCCCTTCTCGTCGCGAGAGGTTTCAGGTATACGTGCCGCGCAGCTCGCCAAGCATGGGAACTCGAGCGGCCGGCAACGGCGCCGGCATCCATCGGAAAGGACCTGCACCGATGACCAGGCAATCAGACGACAAGATCCGCGTCGGCCTGATCCGCTGCGATACGCACGGCATGTACTACGCGCCGCTGTTCGCCAAGCACGATCCCCTGCGCTTCCGGGCGCCGAATCCCGAGGGCAAGCCGACGCGCTACACGTGGCAGACGGGCGGGAACTGGTACTACTTCTACACGCACTACGCCGATCCGAAGCGGATCACCGTCGAGACCGTCGACGGGTTCGAGCTGGTCAAGGTGTGGGACGAAGACCGCGCCGCAGCCGAGATGGCAGCGGACGTGTTCATCAACCGGCCGGTCGTCTGCGACGCGTTCGATCAGGTCAGCGACGACGTCGATCTGGTCTTCATCGCCGACTGCAACGGCGAGGGCGCCGATCACCTCGAGCTGGCCAGGCCGGGGTTGACCAAGGGCGTGGCGACGTTCGTGGACAAGCCGTTCGCCTACACGGTGGCCGACGCCCACGCCATGCTGGACCTGGCGGACCGCCACGGTGCGCCGCTCATGTCGCTGTCGATCCTGCACGCCGCGCCGGCGGCGACGCGGTTCCGGAATCGCTTGCCCGAGACGGGCGGGGTGACGTTCGGCGCCATCGACGGCGGTGGGACGACGCTGGACGGACTGATCCACGCGATCGGGTTGGCCCAGCACGTGTTCGGGCCCGGCATCGAGAGCGTCCGCGTGATGAGTGGCCCGAACCAGACCAGCGTGCACCTGGACTACGCCGGCCGGTCTGACCGGCCGAAGCACGGCGTGGTTATCCACTGCGACGTCGGGGCTGCGTTCCACGGTGCGATGTTCGTCTCGGCGAATGGTCCGCGCGCGAAGATCCACTCAGCGGGAATGGGCGACTGGGAACACCCGTACGGTGCGGCCGAGATCCTGCGGCGCGTCCGGGAGATGGTGCGGACCGGCAGGGCGAGCGAACCCCGGGCCCGAATGATCGAGGGCATCGCCATCGCCGAAGCCTTCCGCCAAGCCCGCGACAGCGGACAACCCGTTCGGGTGGCTGACGTCATCAACGCCAACGCACCGAGAAAGCCCTGAGGCACCTCCCGTCTTTCGTCCGCTTCGCGAGATCCGCTAGACAAGCAGGTGCACGTTCCCGATGCGGACCCGCGTCAGGCCCGCCGCCTGTGCAGCGTCCAGGCATTCCATGGCGAGCCGGCGGGACGTCGTCGGCAGGTCGCCCATCTCGAAATCGGGGTGAAAGGCCAGCAGCGCATATGGGATCGTCCGGTCGAGCCGGGCGATGAATTGGGCGATCTGGCGGACCTGCTCGGCGTCGACGTAGCCGGGCACCAGGAGCGTGGAGGCGATGAGGAACGGCGGGTCCGGGCGACGAGCGATCCGGCCGGCCAGGAACTCGAAGTTGGCCAGCGTCCTGCGGTTCGACACGCCGCACAGCGCCCGATGGAGGGCATCGTCCCACGCCTTCAGGTCGAACTTGATGCACCCGCCGCTTTCGAGTGATAGGTCGGCCATCTCGGTCAACACGGAGCGGGACATCGAGCCGTTCGTCTCCCAGCAGACGCGGAGGATCTCGCCCCGACGGGCATCGCGCGCCGACCTTGCCGCAGCCAAGGCGTGCTCGACCTGACAGGACGGGTCGCCACCGAAGAAGCAGATGCAGCGCGTCCGCGGCGTGACGGCGGCGGCCAATTCGGTCGCACTCCGCCTCCGTCCCGTGCGGCTGTGGTGCTTGAAGTGCCAGTTCTGGCAAAACAGGCAATCGAACGAACAAGCTTGGTAGAACACCGCCAGGTTCACATGGCCGTGTTCGGGGCCCCGTGTGTCAGTCCAGTCGGGGAAGCCGGCCGGTCCCGAGGCGGGACAAACCCAGTCGGCTACGCAGTTGGTCGGCAATGGGTCGTCATACCACTGTGCCGCGCCGAATTCTGCGTCGCCGCCAAAGAGTTGGCCATCGCGGTTGTGTCTCGCGCCGCAGTAGCCGACATCGCCCGCTTCGATGCTGCAGACGTTGACGCACCGGTTGCAGCGGACGCCGTTCGGGCTTCGCGGGGGCGAGGGCGGCAGATCGAATCTGCGTCGGCTCCGAGCGTGGGCGGCGGCGGCCCGCTCGCGGGCTGCGGGCGTATCGTCCAGGATGCAGGCGGCGCACAGACCGAGCGCATCGGTAATCCGATCCGACCGGGCATCGCAGACGACGCACCTTCCCATGGTCTTGCTCCCTTCGTCTGATTATGCCATGGTTCGGACGACAAACGAACCGTCAGCGGCGCACCGTTGGAACGGAGGAGGGTCTCCAGATGAATCCACAGGATTCTGCCGCCCGGATCGTGGTCCCAACCCACCCACAGAATCCCCGCAACAGCGAGGCGGCCATCATCCAGCGAAACGACGGGGCGCTCCTGCTGGGCTGGACCGATTTCTACGCCGCCGACGATGCCGACCACGCCCCGGCCCGCATCTCGGGCATGATCTCGACCGACGAGGGGCAGACGTGGGGCAAGCGGTACACGCTCGTCGCCAACGACGGCGGCTGCAATGTGATGGAGGTCAACTTCCTGCGCCTCGCGAGCGGGGACATCGCCCTGTTCTACTGCCAGAAGAACACGGAGAGCACCGACTGCCGGATCATGATGCGAACGTCGGGTGATGAGGGACGCACTTGGGGACCCGGCAAGCAGCTGAGCCCGTCGGGCAAGTACACGGGGCTGACGAACGGTCGATGCATCCGGCTATCGACCGGTCGGATTCTGCTGGAGGCCTGGGAGGGTGGCGACAGCTACTGTTGTCTGTCGGACGACGACGGCGAGACGTGGCGCGACGGCGGTCGCGTCAGGCCGGCGGGCGGCGAGTGCACCGAGCCGGCCTGCATCGAGCTGAAAGACGGGCGCGTCATGATGCTGATGCGGACCGAGATGGGCGGGCAATACAAGAGCGTCTCCGAGGACGGCGGCCAGACGTGGTCCGAGCCCATCCTGTCCGAGCTACTCGGCACGGCCGCACCCGCATCTGTCAGCAGGATCCCGACGACCAGAGACCTGCTGGCGATCTGGAATCACAACCCGGGGGCGGAGAACCGGGACCTGCCGCCGTCAGGTATCCCCAAACGGAACCCGCTGACGGCCGCGGTGTCGGCCGATGAGGGCGACACGTGGCACCGCTTCCGCAACCTCGAGCAGGGCAACAAGGACGCTTGGGATTACCCGGCCGTCACCTGGATCGGCGACCGCGCCTTCATCACGTACGCGCAGTACATGCTGGATGTCGCGCTGTGGTTCAGGATCCTTCCGGTTGCGTGGTTCGATGCGTGAACCGGGGTGTATGCGGCGAAGGGATCGCGCTATGGTGAAGACTCGAGGGAGCGGCAGAGGAGAAGGGCCGAGAGGCCGGGCGCTCGAGTGCCATTCTTGACAGGTAGCGCGGGAAGGCAAGAATGGCTTGAATGGATGGCTGAAGCCGGCCTCATGGGCGTCTGGCAACCTGGGCGGGCCGGAGATGCGTGAGAGCATCGTCATTCCCATCTGGCTGCAACCGTGACCACGACCGCCAGCAAGACGAGATACCTGCGTACCGATTGGATGCTCGGTCGTTGGGGTTGGCTCGCACAGCTCGCGATGGTCAACGCGACTTTCGGGCTGTACGGGTTGCTCTTTTGCTACTACCGAGGAACGGAGACTCCCTGGCTGACCCTCGGGCTGCACGCCGTCGTCGTGGTGATTCTGTTCATCCTGCCGGGGCTCCTCACAGCCTTGTGCATTCGGCGATCCTTCGATGATCTGGTTCACCTGTGGCTGTGCACCTCAATGCTTTCCGCCGCGTCGGTCCTCTGCGTGAAGTTGGTCCTGAACGCTTTCCAGGTCTCCCTCTCTGCCCTGACGTTCTCTCTGGCCATCCTGGGGTACTGCAATCTGTGCATTGTCCTGCAAGGGATCAGGTATCGCTGGGCAACGCGGCAAGAGGCCACACGACAAGCATCCGAGGAGAAGGATGCGGCGCGGCGCACTCCGACTCCCTGGCTCCCCGGCCTGGCGTGTTCACTCGTTCTGGTCGTCCTGTTCGTCTTGCTGGAAAGGACGTCCATCCGAATCGACCCCGTCCCGGACATCGACAGGGTCACGTTCGGGACCTACAGCCTCATGACCAAGTCCATCCCAGGCGCGGGCTATTTCGAGCCGTCGCGAACCGAGGTCTATGCCGATTACACGCCGTTCCTCAAGTATGACTTCTCGCATCCTCCGCTGGCTGTGTTCAACTGCGCGTACGCAAGCACGCTTTGCGGGTACCTGGATTACAGCAAGGCCCTGGCACGCCAGATGGAGGCCGACAAGCACGCGCCCTCGATGCGCTACGGCGACCTGCGCCCGGACAAGGGGTATCTAGCATGCAATAGGGCTCCCACGAATTACCATATTGTGGTCCTCTGCGCCCTCGTCTATCTCTTCGCACTTCGGCTCGTCGGCAGGCCCTGGCTGGCCCTGGGCGCGATGGTCTTGCTGGTGGGCCTCTTCTGGGACCGGGAGTCCTATGCCATCTGGTTCCTGAGCTGCTACAAGGCACTGTTCATCGCGTACAGTCTGGGGCTGTTGTACGTATGGCTCTACATGAAGGAACGACGTTGGCTTTCGTTCTTCGTGGGCCTGTGCGGGGCGCTGGTGAGCCAGAAGGTCGTGTATGTTCTCCCTGCCGTTCTTGTGATGGAGGCGTTTGAGCGTCGCTGGCGGGCCCTCCTCTCGCCCGGAATCCTGGGCTTTATCGTTGGAACGTTGGCGTTCATCATCTACGGTATGCTCATCGATTCGAGAGTCTTCGTGAGTATGTACTTCGTGCTGCACTTCTGCGACCGACTGGCCGGTGCGGAGGGAATGTGGGCTCGCGTTGGGAAACAGTGGCTCGGCTTCGCTCTCGGGACGGGCGGGCTGGTCATCTTCCCCCTGTTGGTGTGGCTGACCGTTGCCTTTGCCAGAAGGCACTGGCGCGATAGGGAATTCGTGCTCCTCTTGTATCTGATCTCGTCTGCGGGCCTGGCAAGCAGGATATGGCCGTACTCCCAGCGATTCCTCGTGCCGACGCTGTTTCCCATGGTGTTGATGAGTGCCCGCGTCTTGAGCGAATGGTTTGACCGCCTCGCAAGAACGCGTCGACCGGGGCGATCGGCTGGGAGGGAGGCGTCTTGGATGTCGCGGGTCTTGCGTCGAGGCAGATCTTGAAAGGGGTCTTGAAAGGGGTCGGTGTCGTGTTGGTGCTTGCGGTTTGTCTGAGTCTAGGGGCTCCCGCGATTGCCGGGAATGGTGAACCCGTATCCCAGGCCGGGCCGGGGACGGCCCGGCTCAAAGCGCGCGTCGAGGTCGAGGGGCTCGAGACCGTCGCGATTACGACGACCGACGCGCCGCCGGAATGGGCGCTTCTGGAACGCCATCTTCTCGAGAAGCTTCACCCGGCCGCCATGGAGTTCGTCACCAAGTACACCCGTCCCGACGGAACGCTGATCTGGCGCGACGAGTGGCCGGGTATGGACGGCTCCGACGATGGGTACGAGAGCTTCTACAACTTCCCGCTCTACTACGTGCTCGGCGGGCCGGAAGAGATTCATCGACTGTCGCGAAAGCTCTGGGATGCCGTGACGCGCCAGTTCACGCGATACGGTCAGGTCCACAACGAGTTCGACGGCTACTACGACTGGATGCACCACGGCGAGAGCTACACGTACTTCTACTTCTTCGGCCTGGCGGACCCGACCGACCGCACGTTCCGCGAACGGGCGATTCGTTTCGCCGGGCTTTACATGGGTGAAGACCCGAAGGCACCCAACTACGATCCGAAGCTCAAGCTCATCCGCTCGCCCATCAACGGTAGCCGGGGCCCAAGATTCGTCAACTCGGCCGAGGACTGGGTGACGCACCGCCCGATCCTCGCCCACTACCCCCTGCCCTACGACGACATTCCGAACGTCACGTCGAGCGACGCGTGGAACGACGACGTGAAGTTCCCGTTCATCCTCGAGACGATGAACGAGCGGATGATGCGGGGCGACGTCCCGCTGAATCTGACGGCCACCAGCCTGATCCTCAATGCGTTCATGGTCACCGGTGAGCCCAAGTACAAGCAGTGGATCACCGACTACGTCGCCGCGTGGATCAAGCGCGTCAAGCAGAACAACGGCATCTTGCCCGACAATGTCGGTCTTTCCGGCAGGATCGGCGAGTACATGGACGGCAAGTGGTGGGGAGGCTACTACGGTTGGCGGTGGCCGCACGGGCTGTTCAATCAGCTCGAGTCGACCGTCATCGGCGCCAGCAACGCGTACTTGGTCGGCGGCGACCCGAACGTCCTGGCTCTACCGCGTTCGGTGCTGGATCTGGTGCAGAGCAAGGCGAAGAAGGAGGGCGACCGCGTCCTGGTCCCACACAAGCACGGCGACAAGGGATGGGATGAGTTCCGACCGCTGCACCCCAAGCACCCCACGCACCTGTGGTGGATCTCGCGAGACAAACGGGACTGGCAACGGGTCGTGCGGCTCTCCGACGTCTCGACGTGGGGAGAGCTGAAGTACGCCAAGGGCAAGGGGGATTCACAGAACCTTGCTCCGTGGCTGGGATTCATCGAAGGCAGGAACCCCGACTACCCGGCGCAGATCCTGCGGGCCACGTACGCCGAATCGCTCCGCCGGTTGGAGATGATCCGCACGGACCACACCACGCCCGACGAGCAGGACGTCCATCATTGGCAGCAGCGCAACCCGGTCATCCTGGAGGGGCTGGTCCAACTGATGCTGGGGGGGCCCAACCACGTCTATCACGGGGGGTTGCTACACTGCAGCGTCCGCTATTTCGACCCGGTGCGGGCCCGGCCTGGCGTGCCGGCGGACGTGGCCGTGCTCGTGGACAAGATCACGCCGACGGGCATCTCGGTTCAGCTCGTGAACCTCCACCCGAGCGAACCCCGGGAGGTCATCCTCCAGGCTGGTGCGTTCGGCGAGCACACGTTCACGACGGTTCGGCAGGTCGTCCACTACCCGCATCAGTTCCACAAGGTCAACCGCAAGTTCTTCCAGGTGCACCTCGTGCCAGGCGCCGTCGGCCGCCTCGAGGTCGGCGTCAAGCGGTTTGACAACACGCCGACGTATGCGTTCCCATGGCATGGGGCGGCGATCCCGGTTCGGTAAACGAGTCGAAAGGGCGGGAGAAAGCATGAACCACGTGTTTGCCAGGATGTTGTGGGTCTTGGCGGTGACAGTCGCCGCTGCTGCCGATGCGTCAGATCGCCCCGCGATCCAGAAGCCCGACGGCAACGTCTCGTCACGCTCCTTATTCACCTCTGCGCTCGCGCTGTGCGAGGCGAAGAGGGATCTTGACCGTGTCCCGCGGCTGCTCGAGGTGGGCGCCAAGATGCAGGACCGCGATCCGAAGAGCAGCACCTACGGGAACTTCCGCTGGTACTGGCGGGAGACGAGCATCCGCGACCGCAATGCGGTGGACTTTTGCATGATGGGCGGCTCGCTGCTGTGGATCCGCCATCGCGATGCCCTGACGCCGGCGGCACGAAAGACGCTGCGGGAGACCCTCAGATACGGCGTGGAGGGCTGCCTGCGGCATCGCGTTCGCACGAGCTACACCAACATCGCGTTGATGAACGCGCTGGACCTGATCCTGCTCGGGGAGGGGCTCGGGAAACCCGAGGTCGCCGACGAAGGCTACAGGCGACTCGACCGCGTCTGTCTGTACACCTGGCAGTGGGGGACGCACGAGTACTGCAGCCCGACGTACTACGGCGTCGACCTGGAGTGCCTGCTGCTCATCGAGGCATTCTGTGAGCGCAAGCGGGGTCGCGATCAGGCCCGCGCACTGCTGGAGCTGTTCTGGACCGACATTGCGCTCAACTGGTACGAACCGTCGGAGCGGCTGGGCGGGGCCTGCAGCCGCGACTACCGATATCTGCTGGGCACCGGCCACCTCGATTCGTACATGCGTCTGGCGGGATGGCTACCGGGCACAGGCGGTAGCATCTTTGGCACCCTCGGGCGGTGGAAGCCGCCGGCGCGTCTTCGCCAGATGAACCTGAACCGATACCCGCGTCTGGTGCGGCAGAGCTGGGGCGTGCCGCTGAGCGCGTCGCGGACGTACTACGCCTGCCGCGACGTCGGGCTGAGCGCGTCCGCGGCCAACTACGGGCCGATGGACCTGCCGCTGACGGTGGATCTGCCCGGAGGACGCCGCCGTCCGCGGTGCTACTTCATCCCGGACGGCCGGGGCGATCCCTACGGCAAGAAGCGGATCGAGGCCGGCGCGCACCGCAAGGCACAACACCTCCGGCCATTCTGGACGGCGGCACAAGACCGGTTCGACGCAGTGGGCCTGGCCGTGTATCGCCCCGTGCACCTGAGAGGGTCGTACGAGACGCTGGAGTCGCACTTCGTCATGCGGCGGGACGTGGATGGCTTCTGGATCGGCGACCGCCGGGTCGACCTGAGTGGGACGACACCGGTCTCGCACGACGTGCCCGCCGGCGAGGCCGTGGTGCTCCGCGAAGGGACGGCTGCGGTGGGCGTTCGGGTTCCGTGGGCTCGCAAGCTGGACGGCACGCCGGCCGCGGCGAAGCTCGTCTATGACGGGAACGAGCACGGTGCCGTCCGGCTGACGATCGGTCATCACATCCCAGGCCGTGCGGTCAGCAACGCCGATGAGGACTGGGCGGCATATCCTGGGGCGGCGTTGTGGGTCCGGATCGGCAGCGGTCTGACGACCGATCCGTCCTTCTGGACCTGGCGTCGGACGTTCGCAACGGCGAAGGCGCAGGTCCGCGTTCAGCCGAAGGGCATTCGCGTCGAGGCGGTCGGCCAAGATGGGCCGATCATCGTCGCGGCCAAGTCTCCCTACCATGGCGCCGAGACGCTCGTCCCGACGCCGTCGCGGGCCGTCCTGGAGCTCGACGGCAAGGACATCGGACGGGAGATTCTCAAACGGATCCAGCCCATCGCCGACTATCGGGACCGGCAGGCCAAGCTGGCCACCGTTGTCCTCCGCCAGGGCGCGGGCACCTACCTCGAGGCCGAGTCGGGCTTCGTCATGCCGGAGATGGTCGTTGTCACCGATGCGTCGGCGTCGGGCGGGAAGTACGTCTGGACGCCCGGCAAGCCGGGTGAGCGCGGCGCGGGCGACGGTTACGTCCTCTGGAAGCTCCGCGCCGTACACCCCGGGACCTACGCGATCTGGGGCCGGATCCTGGCACCCACGCCCGACGACGATTCGTTCAACGTTCGGGCGCTCACCGAACGCGCCGAGCTCGTCGGCCTGGCCGAGTGGCACACCGGCGTCCACAAGGCGTGGGCGTGGACGCCCATGCAACTGAATCGCACGCGCAGGCCCACGCGTCTGACGCTCCCCGCCGGCGTTCTGCACCTCGAGCTCCGCACGCGAGAGGACGGTACGAAGATCGACCGTCTGTTTATCACGGCCGACCCGAGCGCCCGACCGCAGTGATCGTCATCGGTGGGTGCCCGCGGCCCGTGTGTCTTGAAATCGCCGCGACCCCCTTCGATAATTCGCCTTCCTACGCCTTCCCGGGGCACGGGGAGAGGATCCCCGTTCCATAAGCTGCTGGCCAATCGAAGATCGGCGTGATCCGTGGGCGGACGATGCTGACGCGAATCTTCCTGGTGCTTGGTGGGATGCTGGCGGCGTTGACGGCCGTGCTGTGGGGCGCGGGACGCACGGCACTCCTGGGGTGGGGCGTCATCCCCATGATCGCCTGTCTGGCGATCAGCGCCCGGACGACACGACGGTTCCGGGGGTTCGTCTTCACGCTGTGGGTGCTGACGTTCGTCGCCGCGGCGATGTTCTACCCGAGCGCGTTTCGATCGTGGGGAACGTTCGAGCTCAAGGCCCTGATGATCCCGCTGATCCAACTGATCATGTTCGGCATGGGGACGACGCTGAGCGTGCAGGACTTCACGCGGGTGCTGGCCATGCCCAGAGCGATCCTGATCGGGATGGGGCTCCAGTTCACCGTCATGCCGCTGGCGGGCGCGGGGATTGCAGCGGCGTTCGGCTTCGATCCGACGGTCGCGGCCGGCGTGGTCCTGATCGGTTCGTGCCCCGGCGGCGTGGCGTCCAACGTCATGACGTACATCGCCAAAGGCAACGTGGCGTTGTCGGTCTCGATGACGGCCTGCTCGACGCTGGCCTCGCCGCTCATGACGCCGCTGATGATGCGGCTTCTGGCGGGGCAGTACATCGAGATCGACTTCGTGGCGATGATGTGGACCATCATCAAGATCATCATCGTGCCCATCGTGGCGGGGCTGATCGCCAATAGGGTTCTGCAGATGCTTAAATGGCGAGGTCCGTGGCTGGACCGGGCGCTGTCGATCATGGCCATGGCGGCGATCTGTTTCATCATCGCCATCATCACGTCGCTGTCGCGGGACAAGCTGCTCAGCGTCGGGCTATTGCTGATCGGTGCGGCGATCCTGCACAACACGGTCGGCTACGTGCTGGGCTACACGGGCGCGTGGATGGCGGGGCTCGACGAGACCGCTCGCCGAACCGTCGCGATCGAGGTCGGGCTCCAGAACGGTGGGATGGCGTCTGGCCTGGCGGTGACGGTGCTCAACAGCCCCGACACGGCGTTGGCGCCCGCCATCTTCGGCCCTTGGATGAACATGTCCGGCTCGATGCTGGCGTCGTGGTGGCGGGAACGGCCCGTCGCGTCGAGCGTGGCGAGCGCGGCCGCCGCCAGGCCCACGGGAGCAGCAGGATGATTGCCGACGTCGACCTGTCACGTCTGGACTGGAAGCTGCTGGGATGGCGGCCGTTCCAGTGGGTGCTGGGCAAGTCCATGGAGACGGGGGGCGATCTGCTGGCCGAACTTGGGCCGTTCCCCGCCAAGGTGCCCGGGTCGGTACAACAGGCGCTCCTCGACGCCGGCGTGATCGCTGACTGGCACGTGGGCGTCAACTCACGGGCGTGTGAATGGGTGGAACACCGCCATTGGGAGTTCAGCACCACCCTCCCAGCGGGAACGGTCCCGCCGCAAGAGCGTGCGATCCTCGACGCACAGGGGTTGGACCACGCCGGCTGGGTCCTCGTGGACGCCAGGAAGGTCGCCCGGTTCGAGGGCGCGTTGATCCGGCACCAGATCGATCTGACCGACGCGCTTGGCGACGGGAAGGAGCACCTGCTCAGCATCGTGTTCGACGAGCCGCCCCGCGAGCAGGGGCAGCTCGGATACACCTCGCGATCGGTCCACTTCAAGCCCCGCTACCCCTACAGTTGGGACTGGTGCCCGAGAGTCGTGCCGGTCGGCGTGTGGGATACGCTGGTTCTGAAGTGTGGCGCGTCGACGGCGATCGACCCCGTGCACACACGGGCCATTCTCAAGGACGACAACCGGACCGGCCGCGTCGAGCTTGCCCTGGACGTGGACGGGTCGGTCGTCACCGCGGGGAAGCTCGGCGCGATCACGGCCGTGGTGACAGACGGCGAGCGCGAGGTGGGGCGTGTTTCCGCCCAAGCGCTGCCGGGTCGGATGGAGATCGTCGTCGATGGACTCGCCGTCGAGCCCTGGTGGCCCAACGGGCAGGGCGAGGCGAAGACCTACACGTTGACCCTCGAAGCCGTCATCGGTGTGGACGTCTGGCGTCACAAACGGACGCTGGGATTCAAGCGCGTCGAGTGGCTCCCGTGCGACGGGGCGTCGCCCGACGCCGAGCCGTGGATCTGCGCGGTCAACGGCAGGCCCATCTTCCTGCAGGGCGTCAACTGGGTCCCGCCGCGGGTCTGCTACCACGACACGACGGCAGACGAATACGCCCGACTGATCGACCTCTACCGCGAGATGGGCTGCAATCTGCTGCGGGTTTGGGGCGGGGGGATCTTGGAGAAGGAGGCGTTCTACGCCCGCTGCGACGCGGCCGGCATCCTGGTGTGGCAGGAATTCCCCCTGTCGAGTTCCGGCGTGGACAACTGGCCGCCGGAGGACCCGGCGGCGATCGAGCGTCTCGCGTCGATCGCGTCGTCGTACATCCGCAGGCGGGGCCATCATGCGTCGCTGCTGCTCTGGTGCGGCGGCAACGAGTTGCTCGGCGGCGGACCGGAAGGCCCGGGCGAGGACGGCGTGCCGGTGGGCTACGACCATCCGTGCGTCGCCGCGATGCGCGACGTCGTGGCCGCCGAGGACCCGGGCCGACGGTTCCTGCCGACCTCGGCGAGCGGTCCGTGGGAGTGGGGCACGCCGGAGAAGTTCGGCACGGGCCTGCTGCATGACGTTCACGGACCGTGGGGGTTCAGCGCGGGCTGCGAAGACATGGACGCATGGCGGGCATACTGGGCCAAGGACGACGCCCTGTTTCGATCCGAAACGGGCATGCCGGGCGCCCATGGCATGGACCTGATGAAGCGATACGCCGAGGGCGTGGACGTCTGGCCGCCCACCACCGAGTACTGGATGCACACGTCCTCGTGGTGGCGACAGTGGGATCGCTTCAAGGATCGTTTGGCGTCGCTGCCGCCGGACGAGGGCCTGGCCGAGTACATTCGAGCGACCCAGTCGGACCAGGCCGAGGCCTACGCCATCGCCGCCGCCGCATGCAAGGGACGGTTCCCCCGTTGCGGCGGCTTTGTGATCTGGATGGGCCACGATTGCTTCCCATGCCCCGCCAACAACTCGGTCATCGACTTCGAACGCCAACCGAAGCCGGCATACTTCGCGCTTAAGCGCATCTTTCGGGGAGAGGGGGACGGTTGACCCAACAACGCAGCTACCGACTCGGAGTGGACCGGTCCCCTCGTCATGTGTCCGGTCCCGGTTTCTGGTATATGAATGAGTCGTATGCATCTCGGCGTCGATGACGGTCAGCCCGACGGGAGGTCCCCATGCCCTCGATCGAGATCCTCGAGACCGGTCGGTTGGACGAGCGGGATTCGGCGTTTCCGCAGGCGGTCGAGTTGCCGAATCAAGACATCCTCTGCTCGTTCAGCGTCGGCGGCGGACCGGAGGTGCACGGCGGAACCGACTGGGCGCGGTCCACCGACGGCGGCCGAACGTGGCGCGTCGAGGGCACCCTCCTGCCGCCGACCGACAAGCCAAAGACCAGCAACTTCCTCAAGCTCACACTCGCCCCGGACGGAAGCACCGTCTACGCGTATGGGGCACGGCTGTACCGCACCCCGGGCCAGAAGTTCGGTCACGGCCGGCGCGAGGCCGTGCTGTGCGTGTCTGACGATTGGGGGCGCACCTGGTCAGGCCCGCGCGTCGTCCCGATGCCGGTCAGCTGCCCGTTGGAGATCTCGCACGGCGTGTTGCCGCTCTCGTCGGGGCGGCTCCTGGCGCCGGCCGCGACACTCCCGGACATGGACCGCTTGGGCGAGCAGGTCTTCGTGGCCATCTCCGACGACGGGGGCCTGACTTGGCCGTCGCACAGCGTCGTGTTCGAGGATCCCGACAGGCGGCTGGGCTACTTCGAGCAGAAGCTCGCCGAGCTCGAGCCCGGTCGGGTTCTGGCCACGGCGTGGACGGTCACGCTCGGCGACGTGGCGGATCGGCCCAACAGCTACACCATCTCCGATGACGGCGGCACGACGTGGGAGCCGGTTCGTTCGACGGGTATCGACGGCCAGACGCTCACGCCGCTCTGGCTGGGCGGCGATCGGCTCCTCGTCCTCTACAACCGTCGGTACGGGCATCAGGGCATCGTGATGGCTCTGGTGGCGCTGACGCCGGAGACCTGGGTCTGTCACTACGAAGACCTGCTGTACGACGCACGGCGCAGACGGGATCGCCCGTCGGACGTCACGTCCGGCGTCGAGGAGTTCGACACGTTCGAGTTCGGCTTCCCGACCGCCATCAGGCTGCACGACGGCACGATCTCGGCCACGCACTGGTGTCGGGAGGAGGGAACCTTCGGGATTCGCTGGACGAAGCTGCGCGTCGATTGGTGATCTGCGAACATGGCCTGCAGAATGGAATTCCGCCCCGGCAGCGCCGACCGGACATCGTAGGGTCGGGGCACGAGGAAACGCCATGAAGCGAAACGGAACGCTCGTCGCGTTGTGTCTGGTGTTGGGTCCGACCGCCCCAGCCGCAGCGCCCAACGTCATCGATATCGCCGATCGGCTGGAGCTGTTCGTCGATGCGTTCCTGATCGACACGGTCAAGGGCGTCACGCGCAGGCTCCACGCGCCGCAGAGACGCGAGGTGGCCATCAAGTTCGACAAGCCCTGGGAGGGCGGCGCGTGCGGGTACCCAACTGTCTTTCAAGACGACGGCGTCTATCGCATGTACTACCGCGCGCAGGACGTGGTCGGACCGTATATCCGCTTCCCAAACATGTACGGACCCGAAGTGACCTGCACCGCCCAGAGCAAGGACGGGATCCACTGGACGCGTCCCAAGCTGAACCTGTTCGTCGGCGAGTTCACGAGCCGGTACGGCAAGAAATTCACCGTCGGCCGGGACAACAACATCGTCTGGATCGGCAAGGGACGGCTGGTCGACACCACGCACAACTTCTCGCCGTTTCGCGACACGAACCCGGCCTGCAAGCCCGAGGCGCGGTACAAGGCCTTCGCCCGGATGTTCGACGGCAAGGTCGCGGGCCTGCTCGCGTTTCAGTCGCCCGATGCGATCCACTGGTCGCTGATGCAGGACGCGCCCGTGACCACCGAAGGCCGCAACGACACCCACCCGGCCGTCTTCTGGGACTCGGTTCGGAAGCGATACGTCGAGTTTCACCGGGGCAACATGCGACGCGGCTACCGCGATCTGATCACGTCGACGTCCGAGGATTTCCTGCATTGGACGCCCGACCAAGAAGTCACCTACGGCAACACGCCGAACGAGCACCTCTACAGCCCGAAGGTCGTCCCGTACTTCCGGGCGCCGCATATCTACCTCGCGTTCCCGATGCGGCTGGTAACAGGGCGGGTGTGGGTCAAGCAGCACCCCGAGCACGAGATCTCCGACGCCGTGTTCATGTCGTCGCGCGACGGCGTCCGCTTCGACCGGAGTTACATGGAAGGTTGGATCCGCCCCGGCCTGGATCCCGAGCGGAAGTCGTGGATCCACGGCAACACCGAACCGGCGTGCGGACTCCTTCAGACCGGTCCTGATGAGCTGTCGGTCTACTGGATCGAGTGTGCCGCCCAGGTGGGCTCGATCGCCCAGATGCGACGCGGCACGCTGCGGCTGGACGGCTTCGTCTCGATGCACGCGACGTACGCCGGCGGCGAGTTCGTCACCAAACCATTGAGATTCGCCGGCCGTCGTCTGGTCATCAACTTCGCGACGTCCGCCGCCGGGGCCGTCCGCGTGGAGATCCAGGACCCGACCGGCAAGCCCCTCCCCGGCTTCGAGTTGAAACAGTCGCTCCTCACGTACGGCGACGCGATCGAGCAAGAAGTCCGCTGGAAGTCAGGCCCCGACGTCGCCCCCCTGGCCGGCAAACCCATCCGCCTGCGGTTCGTGATGAAGGACGCCGATCTGTACGCGATACGGTTCCGCTGAGTCGCCCGACGCGGCTTTGCGGACGGTCCGGCGGCATGGTAGCCTACAAGCGGGTCTCGGGGTCCCGGGAATCCTGAAACATCACGAGGGGACAAGGATTCCCGATCTGCGGGCGTGAGTAGGACGAGCCGACGATGATGGAACACAGAGAACTGGCCGAGGCGTACGTAGAAGTCATCGAGGCGTGCCTCAGGCGGCCGGAACTGATCGCGAGGCTCCTGGGGCTCTGTCGACGTGCCAGGGACGAAGGGGAGGCCGCGTGGGAGCGGTTCTTCCAAGGGCGGATCCAGCAGGAGAGGGAACAGCATCAGGATGCCCTCGCGCAGTTCGAACGAGCTCTGCGTCTCGACCGTGACCACGTGTTCGCGTTCTTCTCAAGGGGAGCCAGCCTAGACGCATTGGGCCGCACTGAGGAGGAGATGCGCGTCTACGACGAGGTCGTCTCTCGCTTCGGCGCGTCGGAGGAGGTGGTTGTTCAAGAACGGGTGGGAGCGGCCCTGGTCAACAAAGGCGTCGTGCTGCACAGACTGGGGCGCTTTGGCGACGCCATAGGGGCTTTTGACGAGGCGGTCTCGCGGCTTGGCTCGTCGGAGGCACCTCTTCTCCTAGTGCGGGTGGGAGTGTCTCTGTTTAACAAGGGCAACGTGTTGCGGGACCTCGGGCGCCTCGACGATGCTATAAGCGCCTTCACCGACGCGGTCCTGCGGCTTAGCTCCTTGGTGGAACTCTTTGCCCTGGAGCTGGTGGCAAAGTGCCTGGTCAACAAAGGGAACGTGTTGGGGCGGGTGAGACGGTTCAACGACGCCATTGCGGCATACGATCAGGTGGCCTCGCGTTTCGGCGAATCAGAGGAGCCGCCGCTTCGGGAGCAGGTGGCGCTGGCCCTATTCAACACAGGTGTTTCCTTGGAGGCGCTAGGACGCTTCGACGATGCCATACGGGCCTACGACCAGGCGATCTCGCGCGCTGGGGAGTCAACCGAAGACGCCTCCAAAGAGCTTCTGGTTCAGGCTCTGGCTTACAAGGCACAAGTCCTCGGACGGCAGGGAAGGAAGAAAGAGGCCTTGCGATGCCTTGAGGAGGGGGAGCGGCGAGATTCGGGCAGTTTCTTCGTCCGACAGACGCGTGCGCTGCTCCTGGACCGGGACGACAAGGCCAAGCCAGCGGACAAGGCGGCGGCGAGGCGGTCGGCGGTTGCGGTCGCGGGCGACGACCATCGCAAGCAGATCGAGACGTACTTGCGGTTTGTGATCGAGCGATTCGGCGACAAGAAGGAGGAGTACTTCGAGAAGATGAAGCAGCGCCAGGGCCGCGTCGAGCGCTTCCTGGAGCCCAAAGGCGCGTTCCACGGCGACCAGTCCGTGCTGATGGTGTTGCGCGAGTGGAACTCCTACACGCCTGCGATTCCTGACGAGAGCGAGGCCGACCGTGGCGGCGGGTATTTCGTCTGGCATCGGGGGCAGGGCATCGTCATCGACCCCGGCTTCGATTTCCTAGTCAACTTCCAGCAGGCCGGTGGGCGGATCCACGACGTCGACCACGTGATCGTCACGCACGCCCACAACGACCACACCGCCGACCTAGAGTCGGTGCTCAACCTCTTGTTCAACTACAACAAACAGCGTGAGCGTGAAGACCGCCCCGACCTCCGCAAGCGGGTGAAGCTGTATCTCGGTGCGGGAGCGCAACGGAAGTTCTCCGGGCTGATCCCATTGCGCGACGTCGACTACATCGACCAGATCGTGACGCTCAACCCTGCGCGGAAGGACAGGCCACAGGTGATCCCGCTCTTCACGGGCGCGACGCTCACTGTCCTGCCCGCCTACCACGATGACGTGGTCACACCGGACACCGCCGTCGGACTGGCGTTCGACTTCCGCTTCCGCGGAAAGGACACGCCGACACGGCGGGTCGTCTTCACCGCAGACACGGGCCTCTATCCCCGTCGACGGGACAAGCATGGCGACTACCTCAGGGACGACGATGCCGTTGATGCCCGCGAAGAAGTAGCGCTCTATCGGTGCTACCCGAACCGGTTCGCTGAGCCTGGCAAGACCGATCTGCTCGTCGCCCACATCGGGTCCATCCGGCAGGAGGAGTTCAGGGAGGACCTCACCGCCTGGGATCCACAGCAGGAACCGACGTTCTATCAGGACCACCTCGGGTTGCTGGGGACGCTGATCCTGCTCGACCAGCTGGCGCCGCGGGCAGCGATCGTCAGTGAGTTCGGGGAGGAGCTCAAGGACATCAAGGTCGCCCTGGTGGACGAGATCGACAAGGCATTGGCCAACAGACGAGAAGACCAGGACAAGACGCCTTTCCGCGTCTTCCCGGGCGATCTGACGACTGTCTATGACATCAAGCAGGCCAAGTTCCTGTGTCACAACACGCATCAGTTCGAAGCGCCGGAGGACCTCGTGATCAAGCAGGGGGCTGAGTATGACGTCCAAGGACAGGCGCGCCCCGGCGTCTCCCGCCCCTACCTCTTGACCCAGGAAGCCCTACAGGGAGTCGACCTTCCGGAAGACGCGCTGCGGGCGTACTTCCGGAAGCGAGCGGAGGGCACACTCCCCTATTTCGCGTCGAACCCGGATCCTGCAGGGGGAGCCGAACCCACCTAGCGTCGCGCGGACCGCATCGCGCTGAGCCAGGGCTCGCGCTCGTCGCTTACGACTTCCAGCGTGCCACGGCATCGCGGACCTTGCCGGTGGCTTGCTGGTGGCGGATGCCTGCGGCCGCCAAGGCCTGCTGCGCTTTCGGCCCGAATTGGCCCGCCAGAACCAGCTCGGCGTGTCGGTTCACGATCTCCTGAACCCCCGCCGGCCCCGCGCCAGTCGTCATCCCGGCTGCCGGATTCGAGAAGGCTTCGAAGCGGAGTGTCTCTGTGTCCACGATCAGGAAGTACCGACAGCGACCGAACTGCTCAGACACCTGGGCGTCCAACGAGCCCCCCGTTGCGGCCACGGCGATGATCATGTTTGCTCTCCCTAGCCCCCGACGCTAGCGGCAATGTCCCACATCGCGTGCCATCGTGACGCCTGACGCAGTGAGGGCCCTACCGGCGTGCGTGGACGGGGCAACCCTCACCGCCACTTCCATCGTCTTGCTTGTGGGTGTTGGCCCGGCCAGCGGCGTTCTGGGCCATGTCGACGTCGCCTGCGCCGACCGCAACAACCCGGCATGAGAAAGGCTCCGTCCGTCAACCGCCCGGACACGAATGCGTTCAGGACGTCCTCCACCGGCCCGCACGTCTGCGGGATCACTCGCACGCCTGCCGACGCCAAGCTCGCCTCGAGCGGCCACGAGATCGCCCCGCAGATCAAGACATCGACGCCGAGCCCCGCAACGTGCAAGGCCCTGCGAGCGAGATCGGTCTCGTCGATTCGCTCCTCGCGGCGGCTGGTCTCGCCCCCGCCTTCGACGCAGACCACAAGCAGGCGCCGAGCCTCATCGAACACGGGAGAAACCCGGCCATCGTGTGTAGATATGGCCACTCTCACGGTCAGGCAGGTTGCACTCGGCGTGCCAAGGCCGAGCCGGGCATACGCCAAGTCGGAGCCCTTGAAAAGACAATGAGTTAGAGACGAACAGGGCTCAAGGGTCCGAAGAAACGGCGTTGCAATCTGCGAGCCTCATCGGTCCGAGACGGCGGCAAGGTGCTGTGCTACGGCCCATTCCGGGTCCGCCCGTCGGTGTCAGGCAGATCGATCCTCAGCGACTTGATCTTACGGAACAACGTGCTGGGATGGATGCCGAGTTCCCGGGCCGCTGCGTTCCGGTTGCCATGATGGTTGCGGATGGCGTCAGCGATGTGCATCGCTTCGAGTTCCCTCAGCGTGACCCCCCTTTGGGTCCGTCCTGCGCGCAGCTCGGTCTCCTCGCGGAGCAAGGGAGGCAGGTGTCGAACCTCGATCATCCCCCCTCGGCAGAGAATGAAAGCATGCTCGACGATGTTCTCCAGCTCCCGCACGTTGCCTGGGTAGTCGTGATCCATCAGTATCGCCATGACTTCGTCAGAGACCCCGGCGATGTCCTTGCTCTGAAGTCGGTTGTACTTCGCGACGAAGTGATCGATAAGCAGAGGAATGTCCTCCCTGCGATCTCGCAACTCGGGCAGCGGCAAGCGCATCACGTTGACCCGGTAGTACAGATCGCTCCTGAAGGTTCCCTGCCCAACCAGCTTGGCGAGGTCCTTGTTCGTTGCCGTGATGATCCGCACGTCCGTCTTGACCGTCTCGACGGAGCCCAGAGGCTCAAACTCGCCCTCCTCCAGAACGCGCAGCAGCCGTGTCTGCATGGCGGGCGATACGTCCCCGATCTCGTCGAGCAGCAGCGTTCCCCCATCCGCCACGGCGAACCGCCCTGGCTTGGCCTTCCGAGCATCGGTAAACGCACCCGCCTCGTATCCGAAGAGCTCGGACTCGAGCAGCGTGTCCGGCAGCGCGCCGCAGTTGACGGCCACAAACCGCTTGTCTCGCCGGGGAGATAGGCTGTGGATGGCCCGCGCCACCAACTCCTTGCCGGTGCCACTGGCGCCCTCGAGGAGCACGGTGCTGTTGCTGTCGGCGACCTGTGGTAGGAGGTCAAACAGCTCCTGCATCACGTGGCTGCGGCCGATGATGTCCTCGAACGTGTACCTGTGGTGAAGCTCCTTGCGGAGTTCCTCGACCATGCTGAGATCGCGGAACGTCTCCACACCCCCGATGATCTTCCCGTGGCTGTCCCTCAGAATCGCCGTGGAGATGCTGATCGGAATCCGTCGCCCGTCCGAGTCGAAGACGGACACAGCCTTGTTGACGATGGGCTGTCCAGTTTCGAGGGTTTCCCTCAAGGCGCATTCGTTCTCACAGATGCTGGAACGGAACACGTCGCAGCAGCGTTGGCCGATGGCCTCGGCTTGAGGAACGCCGATGATCCGCTCGGCCGCCTGGTTGAACGTCGTGATTCTCCAGTCTTCGTCGACGGTGAAGACGCCGTCCGCGATGGAGTCGAGGATAGCGTCCCTTGTCTGTCTTTCAGCCGATTCGCCGCTCATAACACCCCTTGATGGACTCGCCCGACCCTACCGAACACGCCGCTCTGATCCTCTGCCATCCCGTCCGGTTGGGCTGGGATGACCGCGACGTCCCAACGTCACGGGCAACCCCGCCATTCCTCTGTCGCGCCCCTCACAAACCGGGACGCAGTCCCGGGGGCGTGGGTCCCTCGGGGCTCGCCCTTGCCCCGCGAAACACTCGCAGAACGCGACTATGTAGCCGCGCCGCCAGACGCATTATACACCATCCTGCCGTTTCCCCAAGCGTAGATGACGGAAGAGTAGCTCGCATAAAGGTTTCCCAAACAGCAGCTTATCAATGCCGAGCCCAGAATGCTCCCTCGGGCACGGTACTTGAAATGCGGTTTCCTTACTTGGGGCCACCGACACCGATGGCGGGGTGGCTTCAGGAACGAACAAGGCCGTTTGGCTTGAGGAGCAATTGCGATGCCAGGTTTTGATGGAACAGGTCCGATGGGCATGGGACCGCGAACGGGGGGAGGCTTTGGATGGTGCCCGCCAGGCTATCCCGTGGGCGCAGGTCCCGTTTACGGGCTTGGCCGGGGTGGTTTGCCGTGGGGTGGGGGCCGAGGCTTTGGCGGCGGTCGTGGCTGGCGCGGGTACCGAGGCGCGTGGGGCTGGCCCTATCCGGCCTCCCCGTATGCGTTCACGCCGCCGGTGATGGCGCCGGATCAAGAGAAGGCTGTCCTCCAGGATCAGGTGGAACTGCTCAACCAGCAACTGGAGGCGATCCGAGCTCGATTGAGCGAGCTTGAGGCGCCGGCGGGTGGCGAAGCGGCCACGTAGCGTGCGTAGCTGGCGGTCAGCCTGGGGGCGTTCGAACCAAGACCCTCAGCGGGAAGCCTTGGGACCAGGGAATCGCCTCGAAGAACGCCTTCGGGCCCGCCGGCTTCGCGGCGGGCCGCGCTCCGTGCACGACGGCGGGGGGCGGGTGAGCCGTGTCGAGTGACCCGAGGAGAAACGGACATGATCCAGCGACTGCAACGCGCAGCGATCATCAGCGGGGGCTTGATGGCGGCCGCCGGTTGCCAGCAGCCGCTGAAGGTGGGCTCCGTGGCGCCGGACTTCTCTGGGATGACCAACCAAGGCAAAGTGATCAGGCTTGGCGACCTGATGGGCGAGCGCGGCGTGGTCCTCTACTTCTACCCGAAGGGCGAGACGCTCGGATGTGTCACCCAGACTTGCGCGTTCCGCGACCGCCTGGGCGGGTTCTCCAAGAGGGGCTACACCGTCGTCGGAATCAGCTGCGACTCGGTGGATTCGCCCAGGGCCTACACGGCTGAGCGGGCGTTGCCCTGCACCCGGATCACCGACGCTGACTGCAGCATTGCGCGGAGGTACCATGTGCCCCTGGTGCACAGGACCCTCGTCGACGCGCCGTCGCTTCTTGTCGATCGACAGGCCTTCGTCATCGATCGGGGGGGCAAGATCATCGAGCAGTACGAGGTGGAGGATCCCGAAGACGACGTTCGCAAGGCGTATGAGGCACTGGAAGTGCCGTACCATTAGGTGCGGCTTTGCCGAAGGAACGGATCACGGCTTGAGCTCTGGACGCTTCAACAGCATTCACAGTGGTATCTGCTCAGCGCGTATCTGGCGCGAGCGGCCCCCGCGGGGGCTTCTGCCACGAAGGTCAGGACCGCGTTGGCCCCTCTTTAGTGAGCTCGGCTGATCAGCAAGGAAACGACTACGTCACGACCACAGCGTTGGGAGGCCGAGACGATGCCTCGTGGAGACGGAACAGGCCCGCCCGGAGGAATGGGCGGAGGCGGAGGGGGTGGCATGGGACCTGGTCGCGGCGGGGGCGGTGGCCCCGGCAGAATAGGGGGGCGCGGGCGAGGCCGCGGAGGAGGTCTTAGACGGGGCCGCGGCGGGGGTGGACGGGGCTTCGGTACTTCCCAAGGCGCCGGACCGATCGGCTGTGCAGGACTGGGCCCCGGGCCAGGAGGCACGGGCCAGATGCCATCGGTCAAGCCGTCATGCCCCCCGACCAATGCACTCGCCCGTGTTGATACGGAGCTCTGCATCGCCTGTGGGCAGTGCGTCGAGGTCTGTCCGACGGGCGCCATCAACCTGCAGGAAGCGGCCACCATTGATGAATCACGGTGCGTTGGCTGCGGTTCATGCGTTCAGGAATGTCCCACAGAAGCGATTTCGCTGGCGGAGAGACCTGTAGATCAAGGCGGGATGCGTTGATCCCCCGCAAGCCTAGTCCCGAGGCAACGGCCAGCACCGGCGAACGCGACCCCGGGTATTGACCGTCCCGTGTGGCCCAACCGGCCTCGGCTGGGCAATCCCGGAAGACGCAGCCGAGGGTGGCTGCACCATAGTTTTCAATCCTTGTTGCATGCAGCTTGGTACCGGCTGTCACCAAGGCCCAGGAGAGACAACGATGGATACGAGAGAAGAACAGGCCAAGACGGACTCATCAAGCCGATCTTCGAGCTGCGACCGGAAGTCGGGCTTGCAGACGGACGAATCCCAGGACCGAGAAGTCCTGTCGCAGCGGCTGGGGCGGATCAGCCACAAGGTTCTGGTGCTTTCCGGAAAGGGCGGTGTGGGCAAGAGCACGGTGGCCGTTCGGCTGGCAACGTCGTTGGCCGAGGCCGGGAAAACCGTTGGCCTGCTCGACGTCGACATCCATGGCCCTAGCATCCCGGCTCTACTGGGATTGGGCAGAAAGACGGTTGCGACGCGCGGCGAGTACATCCTCCCGGTCCCGTGCCGTAGACTCAAGGTGATGTCAATCGGATTCCTACTGCCGGAGGACACGAGCCCGGTGATCTGGCGCGGCCCGATGAAGATGAACGTCATCAAGCAATTCCTCAAGGACGTCGACTGGGGCCCGCTGGACTATCTGATCGTCGACTGTCCGCCGGGGACGGGGGACGAGCCCCTGTCAGTCGCCCAACTGATCGATGACGCGAGCGGCGCGATCATTGTGACCACGCCCCAGGAGCTGTCCCTGCTCGACGTTCGCAAATCGATCACTTTCTGCAAGCACCTCGAGCTCCCGGTCCTCGGCGTGGTCGAGAACATGAGCGGATTCGTGTGCCCGCATTGCGGGCACACGTCGGACATCTTCCGCCAAGGCGGCGGCGAGCAGATGGCAGGAGAGATGGGTGTGCCCTTCCTGGCCCGGATCCCGATCGATCCGGCGTTGGTCTTGGCCGGAGATGAGGGAAAGGCGTTCCCCCTCCATCTTCCAGAGTCGGCTGCAGCGCGGGCGTTTAACGAGATCGCCCAAGCGGTCCTGGCGCGCCCTGGCGACCAGGACCCCGACCGCGATGCTGCTGTTCCCACGTCAGCCGTCCCTGACAAGCAGAGCGTCAAGCGAATCGCGATTCCGCTGGCCGGCGGCCAGCTGGCCGCGCATTTCGGCCACTGCGAGGAGTTCGCCCTGGTCGACGTCGACGCTCAGACGAAGTCCATTGCGGGCCAGACCCGCGTTGCGGCTCCCGATCACCAGCCGGGCCTTCTCCCGCCGTGGCTTCGGGAACGCCGTGCTGACCTGGTCATTGCGGGCGGAATGGGCCAGCGCGCTCAGCAGCTGTTTGAGCAGCATGGAATCGCGGTCGTCGTCGGCGCTCCATCCGACACGCCGGAATCGGTGGTTCAGGCGTATCTCGACGGTAGCCTTCTGACCAGCGAGAACCTCTGCGATCACTGAACGTCAGGTCGTAGTCAACAGCGCCCACAATCCGAGCGTTGACTTGGGGCGCGGATAGGCCTCCCGAGGGTCCGTGGGGGCCGTCTGGTGTCGCGCGGGAGCCCCTTCATCGGCCTATCGCGAGGTGAGCTTCGATATCTCTTCGTCCACCTCCTGAGCGCCTTCGTTGTAGAACTTCTCTTCGTCGGGGGCGAGGTGCTTGAGCAATCGCAGGAACTCTCCGGCGTGGACGCGCTCCTCATCGGCGATGTCCGCCAGCACCTCCTTGGCCAGTTCATCGTCGATCGATTCAGCAAGCTGCATGTAGAGCTGTATCGCCTCATACTCGGCTGCGATCATGTACCGAATGGCCCGGATCAGCTCTTCTTTGGTCAGCTTCCGATCCGACGCATTTCCTGAGAAAGGACTGGCAAACTCCGGCATGGGTAGGCTCCTTCACGAATGTCTTGCCTGGGTCATCGCTACGCCAGGGCCAACATACTCGCCATTCGCGCAGCCCGCGTCCAGCTTTGATTCCGCGCTGCTCCCCCCTTGGTTCCCCTGTTCCGTAAGGCGCTGGGGCCGGCCCTTGACGAAGGCATTCAGTCGAAAACGAAGCGAGTACCAACCATGCACTCGACACACCGGTCCGGGAAGCGTTGCCAGAGGTACATTGCTGCCTTTCGACCCGTGCAATGAGCGGGACCGAGGACCCGCACGTTTCGGCGCGCCAACGCCTCGGCCGACCGTGCAATCCTGTCGTCGGACGCCCGAATCAGGTGCATCCCGCCCAGTAGCGCGTACAGGTCCGCCTCTCCTGCCAGTTCTGCGACATACTCGATGGTGTTCACCAGGCCGGCGTGGGCGCATCCCAGAAAGACGACGACGCCCTTGGCCGTCTGAACGTACACCGCCTGATCGTCCACCAAGGGATCGGGGGTCGTGCACCCCTCATCCGTGTAGAAGGAACCCCCTGTGTCCTCGAAGTCGGTTGTTCTTGGAATCTGGCCTGTGACCCACACGCCCTCAGCCAACTCCTCGGGCCCTGTTGTAAGCACGACGTCCTCGACATGCGAGCTGATATGATCCAAGCGCGGCACCGGCGAGCCAACGGGCTGTCCTCGTCCGTCGGCCCCCTTGCTGAACTTGGGTTCCAACGCCGAAGGATGCAGATAGGCCTTTGCCCGCCGGAAAGACTGCAGCGCGTCGAGCAGACCACCTGTGTGATCGAAATGACCGTGGCTGAGGACCAGATCATCGGTCTTCGTCAGATCAACGCCAAGGACCTTCGCGTTGTGGGTCAGCACCATTCCCTGGCCAGTGTCGAACAGGATGCTGCGTCCGTCGGCTTCGATCCAGAAGGCCAGCCCATGCTCCGACAGGACCCCTCGGGCACCCGCCGTGTTCTCGGACAGCACGGTCATGCGAAGCTGCCTGATCAACGAGACTCGCCTCCCGTCTCACGGATGGGCGCCTTCGGCGCGAAGACGCCCTCTGCGACCGCGCAAGCCGTATCGCCCTGCATGATCTTAGCACAAAGAACGTAGTATGAGGGCGACTCCTCACGTAGTCGTGCCCGGACGTGGGCCTGCAGGCCCACGCGGACCGGATGCCGAAACTGGATTTCAAGGTTCGTGGTCACGCCGCAGATACCGCGAGCGAACAGACAGTGCATCATCGCAGCGTCCAACAGCAGGGCAATCACGCCACCATGAAGCTGGTCCGGGTAGCCCTGATAGAGGGACTCACACGCGAACGGCGCCACGACGCTGCCATCCGCCTCCTGGCGGAACCGGAGATCCAGGCCGCCGCGATCGGAATCGCCGCAAGCGATACAGGCTGGATGGCACGACCGTCCGAAGACACTGATCTCAGCCACGGACCCACTCGTAGTGCTCACCAAGATCCTCCCGCTGCAGGCACCGGGTTCTGGGGCAGCGTCGCGCCAGGGCTGGCGCCCGCCCCTGGCGACCTCCAACGTGTTACGGGGATCATCATATGCCCTCGCAACAGCTCCCATGCTGCTGGCAACGTCCCGCGTCACATGCCATCCTGACGTCTGGCGCAGTGGGAGCCCTGCCGACACGCGTGGAGGAGGCGGTCGTCACCGCCACGCCAGATTGCAGGACCCGTGCCAGATCGGGAGACCACAGCCACGTGTCGCCGCAACTGATTGATCATGAGCGGGTTATGATCACGATGCCGAGAGAGGCACCGTTCGATACACTCGCAATACGCCATGGCCCAGAACACGCTCCGGGTGCAAAGTGCGGCGGCGAGCGGGCGTGGTCGACTCACCACGGGCCCTGCGCTCACACCTCGACGCCGTACTGACGGATCTTGCGCCACAGGGGGCTGCGATGCCTTCCGGGCTCACGGGCGGCCTGGACCCGATCCCCGCTGTTGCGCCCCAGGCATTCGCGAATCCCCGACTTCGGAGAGAAATCGCTGAACGGCATCGCCTGAAGTCCTCGCCGCCGCAGCCCATCCATTCGACCGCGTCACTCCCCGGTGTCCGCTGACCAGACCCGCATGCCACCTTCGACGTAGGTGACCTGAGAGAACCCCGCGCCCCGCAACGTCAGGCTGGCCTCGTAGGCCCTCAGGCCCAGCGCGCACATGCACACGATTTCCTTGTCGGCGGGCAGTTCACCGAGTCGACTGCGTAGCTCGCTGAGAGGAATCCGCAGCACCTCACCGTTGCCGAAGGGGGTCTTGTCCGTCTCAGGCTGCTCACGGACGTCCAGAACCACCATCGACGCACCTTGTTCGATTCTGGACTTCAGCGTCCCTGGGGTGATGGACCTGGCCAGGCCAGCCGCCTTGTTCCGGATCACGTTCGAGGCGTGCGCTACGCTGTCGATGGCCGTCGAATAGGGCGGGGCATAGCCAAGATCGAGGCCGGCGACGTCGCCCAGCGTCGCGCCGAACGTCAACGCGGTCGCGACGACGTCCATCCGCTTATCCACGTCGCCCTTGCCGACGAACTGTCCGCCAAGCAGTTTGCCTGTCTTGGCATCCGCGACCAGCTTGGTCACGAACGTCTTGCCGCCCGGGTAGTAATGGGCACGATCAAACCACGGCGCCAGGCAGGTCTCCACCTCGTATCCGAGCTTCCTTGCATCCGTCTCCCGCAGCCCGGTGCTGGCGACGTTCAGGCCCAGCGTCTTGAGAATCCCCGTCCCGACGACGCCTGGGAACCGTTCGTCGCCGCCGGTGGCGTTGTCGCCAATGACCCGACCATGGCGGTTCGCGGTCGATCCGAGCGGGGCGAATATCTTCTGACCCGTGACCCGATGGAAGCACTCGACGCAGTCGCCGCCGGCGTAGACGTCTGGGTCGCTCGTCTGGCAGCGATCATTCACGGCGATGGCGCCGGTCTGGCCAATCTCGAGACCGGCCCGCTCAGCCAGATCGACATTGGGCCGGACCCCCACGGCCATCAGCACCATGTCGCATTCGATCTCGCCCTTGTCGGTGACCACCTTGCAGACGTTCCCGCTGTCGTCGCCTTCGAGGCGTAGGACCTTCTCTGAGGCCCGGATCTTCGCCGCAGCCTTGGGAAGACTGGCCTCCAACAAACTGGCCATATCCGGGTCGAGCATCGTCGGCAGGACGTGTCCGGCCAACTCGACGATGGTCACGTCGACGGCCTGTCCGAAGAACGCCTCGGCGGTCTCGAGCCCCGTCCGCCCCGCCCCGATGATGACGGCGTGGTCGACCTCCCCCCCTTCAATGATTTCGCGCATGTGGACGGCGTCCGTGGGCACGTGCAGATTCAGGACGCGACCGAGATCCAACCCGTCGATCGGCGGCGCCCAGGGCTTCCCACCGGTGGCAAGGACCAGCTTGTCATACGGCAGGTCCTCGACGGCATCGTCAGCCAAGTTCCGGATTCGAACGGTCTTCGCCTTGGTGTCGACGCTCTCGGCCAGCGTTCGAAGCCGAACGTCAATGCCCTTCACACGGTCGAAGAAGTCGGCGTCCCGTGCCGCTCCGTAGTGGGTCGAGATGAGGCCCTCGAACTCCGGCACGGTTCCCCCCACGTAGTAGGGCAGCGCGCAGCCAGCATACGAGACGTGTTCGCCGCGCTCGATAATCGTGATCTTCGCCTTGGGGTCTCGCCGACGGGCGCGGGCGGCCGCCTTTGGGCCGCAGGCCACACCACCGACGATGACGATCTTCAGGTCAGGCTCACCCATCTGTGCCTCCTCATTGTGGGACGTACGGTCTAGAGTGCCTGCAACACGACTTGGGTAGTGTAGCACAGCCGCCCTCGGCTGTCTGTTCTGGGATTCCCCAGCCGAGGGCGGCTGTGCCACACAGCATCAGCTCACATGGCCCTGAAAGCACTCACGCAGGTAGGTCAGAACCCGCCAGGCAGAAGCCCGAGTTGTTTGGCCGCCTCGTCGATGGTGATCCCCGTCGGGGCGTCGGTCTTCAGGTCCACGCCCGCCAACGGCGTGGTCAACCGCACACCCTCCTTGGGAGACCCCCAGCCAATGCCGAGGGTCTTGGTTACCCTGAGCACCTTGGCGTGCGGGAAGGTCATCGCGGCCGCTTCCTCACCTTCCTCACACGACAACGGAATGATGACGTCGGCGTCTTCGAAAAACTTCTGGGTCGACGCCTCCTTCGTCCGTTTGCGGACCAGATCCACCGAGCAGGCGATGCCGCAAAGCTCGCGGAGGGTCACATTGTAGCCATCGGCCTCGAGCTTGTCGCCGAGGCTCTTCAGCCCGGCCCTGCCGCCGAGGCCCTTGCACTTCTTGGCGCAGTTGTTGCAGCTCAAGATGACGATCTTGTCTTCCGGACTGAGGTCCTTCTTGAGCGTCTCGTAGTCATATCGTCGGACTGAGATGATCATGGTTCACTCTCCGTGTCCTACGGCCAGCCGCTCGCCCTCGAGCTTCGTCCGGCTGTCGCCGAATTTGAATTCCGTTCCTTTGAGGTCCTCATAGCCGGGGAAGGGCATCATCAACTTGACGACGCCATCAGCCTTGCTGGCCATGAACAGCCCGAGGGTCTCCGTCGCGGACACCAGCTTGATGTCCGGCCAGAGCGTCGCGAACCCGTTCTGGGCGCCGTTACACGCCAGCAGGACCACAGCCTTCACCGCAGGGGACAATTTGAGGTCCTCGAAGTAGCCCCGAGAGCAAGGGTTGGTAATGAGCACACGTTGCTCAATCCGGAACCCGCGCTCCTCGAGGTCCTTGCAGACGCCCTCCCAAACCCCCTCGCCGCCCGCGCCGGCGGCCTTCACGCAGTTGTTGCAGCTGATCACCGCCAACGGCTCGGACGGGTCCAACTGGGACACGACGTCCTCGGTCGGCAGAAGTCTCGTGATGACACCCATGGCAAACTCCTTGATGGGATTGTGTAGGCTACCTATGTGGCAGTGCTCTCCTGTGACACGGCTTCCTTCAAGTGCCGCGCCATTCGCTGCCGTTTGGCCTCCAGAGGATCGTCCACTTCGACGAACTCTAGCGCCATCTTCGGACAGGCGGCGACGCACACGGGGTCTTCGCCCTCAGCCACCTTTTCACTGCACAAGTCGCACTTGATGATCTTGCCCGTGGTGGCGCTGAGATGAGGCACGCCGAACGGGCAAACCTCGGCGCAGGTCCCGCAGCCGATGCACAGCTCCTCGTCCACCACAACGGCGCCGAGCTCGTTGCGGTGGATCGCCCCGGTCGGACACGCGGCCTTGCACGGGGCATCCTCACAATGGAAGCAGCGCATCGGGATCGGGAAGTAGCCGTCCACGATCTCCACGTAGGCGCGCGACTGCCAGTCGTGTGCCTTCTCGCACGCGACGACACACTCCTCGCAGCCGATGCAGCGATTCGGCACGAAATGAACTCGTTTCATGCTTGTGCTCCTCGTTTCTGTTCCGAAGCTCGCACGGGCCTCCGAATTCCGCTTATCCAACGTACGTCCGCAACGAAGACGCCAGCCGTTTTCGACGACACGCCTGGCAGAGGCGGAGCATGTCCTCAGGAAGTGTCTGCTCGGCCGCCAACCGTTCTTCTCGACGCTTCGTCGTAAAGGGCTTGCCGCACTCGTTGCAGGCCAGTAGTTCCAGTTCGGTGTTGAAGTAGCGCACGTACCGCCTGTCGCCGACATCCTCGATCTTGATCGCGCCGGTGGGGCAAACCTGGGCGCACGCGCCGCAGCCGACGCACACGTCAGAGTTGATCTCGAACGGCGTGCTCACCTTCCGCGCCATGCCCCGGTTCATGAAACTGATCGCGCTGGCGCCGATGGCGTCCTGGCAGGCCCGAACGCACAGGCCACACAGGATGCAGTCTTCGTTCAGCAGGCTGAAGCGCGTCTCGGTCACGCCGACCTCTCGGGCCAGTTCCCGGATACGCTGCGAGTCCGGACACCGAGCGAGCAGCAATTCGGCAATCAGCGCACGGTACTCCCGTATCTCATCGGTGTCCGTGCGAACGACCATTCCTTCTTCGACCGGGCGCGTGCAGGAGCTCTCCAGTCGAGATCGCCCTCGCTGTGTGACCTCCACGATACAGATGCGACAAGCACCGTAGGGTTCGAGGCCTTCGTGGTGACAGAGCGTGGGGATTCGGATTCCGTTGCGCCGCGCGACTTCCAGAACCGTCTCGCCCTGTTCGGCGTCGCACGGTCTGTCATTGATCTCTATCTGGAACATCCCTTCAAACCTTCATTACGGCGCCCTGCGGGCAGACCTCCATACACAGGCCACACCTCACGCACTTGGCTGGATCGATCTGATGTGGCGCTTTCCGCTCCCCTGAGATGGCGCCCTGCGGGCACTCCTTCTTGCACGCCCCGCACCCCTTGCACGTCTCCGGGTCGATCTCGTAGCGAATCAGGGCACGGCACACGCCGGCCGGGCAACGATGGTCGCGGATGTGGGCCTCGTACTCGTCTCGGAAATACCGCAGCGAGCTGAGCAGCGGATTCGGCGCCGTCTGGCCCAGCCCGCACAGCGACGCGCGCTGGGTCATTCGTCCCAGCTCGCTGAGGAGCTCGAGATCGCTCTGCTTGCCTCGCCCCTCGGTGATGTCCGTCAGGATGCCGAGCATCCTCGGGATGCCCTCTCGGCAAGGGACGCACTTGCCGCAGGATTCCTCGGTCAGGAACGACAAGAAATACTTGGCGACATCGACCATGCACGTCGCATCGTCCATGACGATGAGGCCCCCCGAGCCCATGATCGCACCGGCCCCGGTCAGGCTTTCATAGTCCACGGGCAGATCGAACAGAGACGCGGGGATGCAGCCGCCCGAGGGCCCGCCGATCTGAACCGCTTTGATGCTTCTGCCCGGTAGCGGACCGCCGCCGATGTCGTGGACCAACTCCCCCAGGCTGATCCCCATCGGGACTTCCACGAGCCCGGTGTGGCGGACCTGCCCCACCAGTGAGAAAACCTTGGTGCCCTTACTCTTCTCGGTGCCGATCGAGGCGTACCAGTCGGCGCCCCGGCGGATCGCCATCGGTACGTTGGCCCACGTTTCGACGTTGTTGATGTTCGTTGGCCTGCCCCACAGGCCAGATTCGCTCGGAAAGGGCGGCCTCGGACGCGGCGCGCCCATCCGGTCTTCCAGAGAGGCGATCAAGGCGGTTTCCTCGCCACACACGAAGGCACCCGCGCCCGTCCTCACGGTCAGCTCGAAGTCGTAGCCCGATCCGAAGATGCTCTGACCGAGCAGCCCGTATCGCTCAGCCTGCTCGATGGCCCGCGTCGCGTTCCGAACGGCGATCGGATACTCGGCCCGGCAGTAGATGATCCCGCGTGACGCCCCGATAGCGTATCCGCCGATGATCATGCCCTCGATGACGGCATGCGGCGTGCCTTCGAGCAGCGCACGATCCATGAAGGCCCCCGGGTCGCCTTCGTCCGCGTTGCAGATGACGACCTTCCCATCCCCCGGCTCCTGCCGACAAAACCCCCACTTGATCCCCGCCGGAAAACCCGCGCCGCCACGCCCACGGATCTGCGCCTTGGTGATCTCCTCGATGACCTCCTCGGGCGTCATCCGGCCCAGGACGCTCGCCAGTGCCGAGTAGCCGTCCACGGCGATGTAGTCCTCGATGCTGCCCGGCTCAATGTCTGCGTTGTGCGCTAGCAGGCGCCGTTCCTGACGACGGTAGAAGGGGATGTCCTTCAGGCGCTCGACACGTTGCTCGGTCGCGGGGTCCACGTGAAGGAGCCGCTGCACCGCCCCTTTGCCCTGGACCACGTGCGAAACGATCTCTTCGACATCGGAGGGACCTACGTGCTCGTAGAAGATGCCATCTGGGAGAATCAGAACCACGGGCGCCCCCTCACACAAGCCGAGGCACCCCGTCAGACGAACGTCGAGCTTGTCGGCAGAGCCGCCGCGATCGATGGCCTCTCGGAAGGCTGCCCCGACCTCCTGGCTCCCCGCCACGCTGCACCCGGGCCCGTCACAGACCACCACACACGGCTTGGGTGGACATCTGCGATCACCGATCCGCTTCCGAAGCGCAGTCAGATCGCCCTTCTCAAGAAGCTTGCTCAACGCCCGCTTCCTCCCTAACGCGGATATCCTGCAAGATGCGCCGGATCCTCCTGGGGGTTGACTTGCCGTGGTACTCGCCATCGATCACGACAACAGGTGCCAGCGCACACGCGCCCAGACAGCGAACGGTCTCGAAGGTGAACAGGAGGTCCCGTGTGGTGTTGCCGGGCCCGATGTCCAGTAAGTTGGACACCTCGTCCGCGATCCGCGCTCCCCCCCGCACGTGACAGGCGGTGCCCAAACAGCAGGTCACCATGTGGCGGCCGCGCGGTTCCAGGCTGAATGAACCGTAGAAGGTCGCCACGCCACAGACCTGACCCAGTGGCAACCCGAGCTTCTCGGCGACGATCGGCAACGCGCTGGGGGGAACATAGTTGAATGCCAGCTGGATGCGCTGAAGCAGCCCGATGAGAGATCCTCTGCCGTCCTCCCACTCGTCGGCGATTCGCCGAATCCTCGCCTGCATCGCGGCGTCCAGCGTGGACCCAGTCTTCACCTGTATCCGCTCGATGGCCCGACCCACGTCGCTCACCGAGGTCGGTCTGTCGTCAAGACATCGCTTCATCGGCTTCGTTGCCGTCTCCTCTCTTTTCGGCCAGGACGATGTGGATCTGGCATGCCCAACGGCAAAGGTAGGTCTTGCCCTCGTCCGGGCAGAACGCCTCGACCAGGACCTGCCGGCCCTTCACGATCAGTCTTGTCGGTCACAATGATCGCGGATGCACTGGATCACACGGACCACGTTCGGATTGCTCACGCGATAGTACACGCGATTGCCGTCGCGGCGGCTGGCCAGAACACCCCGGTCCTTCATCAGGACCAGCTGCTGGCTCGTCACCGCCGGCTTGGTACCCAAGGCCTTGATCAGATCGCTCACGCACAGCTCGTCGTCTTCGAGCAACTCGACGATCCTCAAGCGCAACGGATGCGCCACGGCCTTGAGCGTGTGGGCGACCCGATCCAAGGTTTCCTGCTGTACGGCCCGCTTCCGCCTCGTCGTTGCGCCTGGCATACGTATAGTGTATAGCAATATTGTGGAATGTCAAATCTTTTGGCCGCCGAGGGGGCCTGGCGTGCCCCGCGCTGTCGCTCCCCAAGACCGTGTCCTCATCTTCTCACAAAGACCTCTGCAGTGTCTCAACGCAGCCACAAGCCCATCGACCCAGAGCGTCTGACTCCTGTCCTTTCAGACCCATATCTTGCCCGTGGCAGGTCGTGCACCCCTTTACCGCATCTCGACTCCTCGGCTGACCTGACGCGTGGCATTCGCTGCTAGATAGGCTCTCCAGCCGGGCCAACCGCGGGCCAGGTATCCGGGCCCTGGAGCCCACCAACCGCACGAATGCGGCGACCGCCGTCTACGCTTGCTTCGACAGGTCCGTGGGTAGGTGGTTCGCGAGGCGATACCCGACGCGGAGCAAGTGCAGATCGTGATCGTGGATCGACTAGCTGCGGTGTATGTCGGTGTGACGGCGGCAGCACGATGTGTGCGGACGGGACACGACGCCCCTGAGCCCGCCCCGGGGCCGCAGCCCCTGCCGGAATCTGCGGTCGTTTCCCATGGCGACACTCGCATATTGCAGGTCTTCCCTTCGCGCGCTCAGGATAGCCAAAGTCACAACCCACTCTATGAAGAGGATTTGTGTTCCGCTGGCGGCGATGCTCTTGTCTGGCACGTCTGGTGCTGAAAAGCCAGGTTGCGTGGACCGTTGTTTGTGCGTGATCTGGCAGAGCCCGTTGCGCACTCAAGGTGGTTGGAGGTCTGCGTGCGGCAGGCGCCAAGCGCGGCATAGGGCTCGCTCGCGGGTGGCGCCATGATCGACCTGGCCTCCCGACGGCGAAACTAGGGCTCGTGATCGTTGGTGCTCTGAAGCTCGCGGACTTGGTCTGACCGAGGATCACAGAAACGGAGGTCGTGAGTTATGCCTAACGCCGTCAAAGACGATCCGACCCTGGACGAAGAGCTGACGCGCACATTTGTGGATGCGACCCATCGCACCGGTGTGAAGGTGCATGCTTCCACGGCGACGGACCCGGCAGATGGGCGACGCACGATCAAGCTGGTTGCGGTTGATCGGACCACAGGCGAGCGAATCGTTGCCCAGGGCCCGGACTGGCGCTCGGCAACTGCGGACCTCGCCCGACAAGCGGGATTCGAGCTCGAGGAATAGCCGAGCAGTTCTATGGATCGTTTCAACGTTCGGTCGTGGCCACGGAATCGACGCCTAGCGCTCGCCGCCCCAGGGGTGAACCGGGCGGGGTCGATGGTGACCGAAGCGCACGGCGAGCCTGGCACCTGAAAGGGCCACAGATGCGTGCTTGTAGTTGAATGGCAGAAAGGGACGAATGATGCACGCTGCAGTTGCAGTCTAACGAGAAGCGGAGGAGACACTCGAAGCGCCTCCGAGGAATCAGTTGGGGATTCGCGTCGATGGCCATCGTCCTGGAATCAGTCGCCTATCACACCAGGCTTCTACGCTGCGCTCCCTGCGGATTCCACGAGCGGTGGCGGTTGTGGGCGCCCCGTGGACGCCCCGCAGGGATGGCCATGATGTTCCTGCAAACCTGAAGGAGGGAGGCTTCCAAGACAAGATGGTCCCGGTGAACCCCGCAGGCGAGGAGATCCTGGGCTTGCCTTGCTGCAAGGATCTGAGGATGTACGGCGGCATGGTCGATCTCAGCGTGATCGCTGTACCCTTAGCCGTCGTTCGAGATGCCGTTGAGGCCCCGACACACGCGGGCGCAGGGGCCGTAACAGTGATCACGGCGGGCTTCAAGGAAGCCAGCCCTGAACCCAATTGACGTCCTGGGCGACGCAGAGCGTGACTGCAGGCAAGCTCTACTGCAGCGCTTCGGAGTCAGCTCTACGACGGCGCAAAGGAGGTCCTCGGCAAGAGGCACGGACGGATGTCGCCCGACCGGAATGAGGAGAAAGCAGCTCACCGCGCGCGCCGAAGCCGTACGATCAGGCGTTTCAGCAGCTCGGCAGCACGGCAGAACGGATGCGGTTCGATTCGACGCTTCCCAACACCTTCTCCAAGCCCCGGCGGGCCCCGGGAGTGTCAACCCCTGTCGAGAGGGACTGCGGGGACTGCCGGATCTCCATAGCGTGTCGAATCCAGCACGGCTTGAGCTGAGGCGCAACAGGAAGTAGGATCAACTTCGGCTCTGACGCAACGCTGGACGAGACGAGAGCGATGGCAATGCAACATGAAAGGAACCGTCAAGCATGGCACCCGATCCCCTGACCCCGTACGGCAATCGCCCGATGGTCACGCCTATCGTCAATGCCGTCAACTACGAATACGCCTCATTCGAGGTCCTTCGCCAGATTACCGACGGCGAGATTGACGGCTACACCTACCACCGGGATGACAATCCGACCGTGCGTGAGGTGGAACGGAAGATCGCCGCGTTGGAGAGGGCCGAGGACTGCGTCATCTGCACGACCGGGATGGCTGCGTGCGCGATGGTCTTCCTAACGTACCTCAAGGCCGGGGATGGCCTCGTCATCTTTCATGACACGTACGGGGCAAACTACAAGGTCTCTCTCATCCTCGAGCGGCTGGGGGTAGACATTGCCTGGGTGGATGCCGACGATGCCGGGCTGATCGACCAGCAGATCAGGCCAAACACGAAGATGATCTTTCTTGAGACTCCCAGCAACCCTCTCTGCAAGATCATCGACATCGCCGCCGTCCGCAAGGCGGCCGACCGCGTTGCTGCCATGGTTGTCGTGGACAATACGTTCGCCACGCCGTATCACCAGAACCCGCTCGACTTTGGCGCCCACCTCGTGGTGCATAGCGCCACCAAGGCCCTCGGCGGCCACAACGACATCATGGCGGGCGCAATCGCCGGATCGAAGCAGCACTACAACGACCTGTGGTTCACGCGCCAGGCCATCGGCACGACGCTGGATGCCTACTCCGCCTTCCTCTTGGACCGCGGCCTCAAGACGTTCGAACTGCGCGCCGCGGCCATGGCTCGCGGGGCGCAGACGGTCGCCGAGTTCCTGTCCGATCGCCCAGAGATTTCGCGGCTCTCCTACCCGGGTCTCCTCAGCCATCCAGGGAACGCGATTGCCACTCGCCAGATGCAGCGCGGCTTCGGCGGACTCCTCGCGTTCGACGTGGGCGAAGATGAGGAAGACGCCAAGCGTTTCATCAAGAGTCTCAAGACGATCTACCACGCCGTTAGCCTTGGGGCTACCGAGTCACTGATCTGTATCCCATATCTCACGACCATGCTCTACCTGCCGCCAGAGCGGCGCACGATCTTTGGGGTAAGGAAGAACACGGTCCGGCTTTCGGTGGGTCTTGAGCCGCCCGAAAGGCTTGTAGCGGATCTGGAGCAAGCGTTGGCGTCGGTATCGGAGGGAGTTGTACTGGATGGCTAGTGTTCTTCTATGCGTCTTCTGATGGGACACGCGTGCGCCAAGTGAATGACGTGTAGGGGAGCTCTCGACCTGGGGATTAGCTCATGGGACCTTATGTCCAAGCCATCCGCTCGCGTATCGGTCACGAACGGCTTCTTCTACCGGGAGTGCGCGCAATCATCTTGAACGACCGCGACGAAGTACTGCTTCAGTTCAGGACCGACCTGCACTCCTGGGGCTTGCCCTCTGGCTCAGTAGAACTTGACGAGACGGCTGTGGAAGCCCTGCGGCGCGAGGTGCAAGAGGAGACCGGGCTTGAGTTGCGCCACGCCGAGCCGATGGCCTTGTACTCCGGCCCCAGCCAGAGCCACAAGTATCCCAATGGGGATGAGGTCCAGGGCTTTGCGATAGCCTTCATCGTACGCGAGTGGGCCGGAACGCCCCGCGCTGATGGGGTCGAGGGTTCCGAGGTACGTTTCTGGCCGCTTGATGACTTGCCCAAGCGCCTCGTGCCGATTCATGCTCAGACACTGGCCGATTTCCAGAGCTATCAAGGCGGCTTCCTGATCCCGAATGATGAGGTCCAGGCGGGTAGGGGATGACCCGAGGGCTGCCTCCTTGGGCCATGCGCTTGTCGACGAGCGCGGGGAAGAGAGCTTGTCGTCTGGCTTGTCGTTTCGCTTGTCGGAAAGGGGCTCACCGGCAGCCATACCGGAGCCAGTGGGTGGGCCCCGAGCGTCGACGTGACGGCGCTGGTGATAAGGGCGGAAGCCAGGAGCCAAGCGGCACTTCAGACGGTGAAGGACGAGGCAAGTCAACCCATGTCAGCGATCTTGGCCAACAGCGGGCGAAGGGATTCGAACCCTCGACGTCCAGCTTGGGAAGCTGGCATTCTACCACTGAATTACGCCCGCAACTATTTATTTTTCAGGCCCTTGTGTGATTCGGTCGGCCCTGGTTTTGTTGCCAGAATCGGCCCCAATCGGCCCTTCTCAGCCCTTTTGTTGCCACCCGCCTTTCTTTCTGGTATGCTGTTGACGTCATGGCGAAGCACCGAAAACGACGGTTGCCCAAGCTATCGGAGAAGCCCGAACCTGGAACCGGGCGCTATTATACATCATACCGCGGGGAGGATGGCAAGCCCCGGCGTAAGCGTTTCTCTGCCGACCGCGGCGCCTCCGAAATTGCGTACCACCGGTGGGTTGTCGAGTACTTCGATGAAGAGGCCACTATCACCGTCAACGGGATCGATGCCGGTAGCGCCGACAAATCCCTTCCGGTGATCGCCAACGCCTACGTCCAGCATGAGAAGAACCGTGTACGACCCGATGGCGGGAGGCGGGTCAAGGGGACGATCTCGCAGCGCGTGTCTCACGACAACAAGCGGCAAGTCGTGGCGATTCTTCGCTGGTGCAAAGAGCGGTTCGGCGATCGCCTCAAGACCGAATCCTTCGACCGGCTCATGACGGCCACCGACTACGAGGCGCTGATGCTGCACTTCGCCGGGCGGCTGTCGGACAGCCAGATCAACAAGCATCGGCAACGGTTCTGGGAGATCGTTCGCTTCGCAAAACGAGCGCCCTTCGAGGTCGTGCTTCCCTTCGATCGAGATGATGTGAGGAAATTCGGTGGTACGGAAACACGCAAGCAGCGGATGCTGCCGACCGTCAAGATGATCCAGGACCTCCTCAAGGCGGCGACCTTGCGGCAGCGCCTCTGGATCTGGATGGGCCTGGGTCTCGGCTTCGGCAACGATGACTTGGCCCGCGCCAGGTCGATACACTTCGATAAGGACAGCTACGACATGAGCCGGGGCAAGACCGGCTTCCAACGATACGGCGAGATGCGCCCCATGGTGTGGGCCTGGCTCCAGGCCTATCTGAAGGAGAATCCGAGGGAGGAGGACGAGCCGCTCTTCGTCACCAGGACCGGCGAGCCCCTTGTTTGGGTCAAAAGCAAGACCGAGGACGAACTGATCAACGGCGTCAGGTCAAGGCTACCGACCGAGACACCCTACAAGCGGAGCGACGCCGTCGCTCAGTCGTGGAAGCGGCTGAAGAAACGAGCGGGCCTCGAGGACTGGGAAGAAGGCTTCTACGTGTGGCGGCACCTGGGAGCAACGGCTTACGCCGCGAGGCCCGGTACGGGCATCGCCCAACTCAGGACCTTCCTGGGCCACGGGAAGTCCGACGCCGCCGATGAGTACCTCAAGCCCCTCACGCCTGCAACCAAGAAGGTTGTGGCTTGGGTCAATAAGGTGCTCGACGCCTCAAACGCTGACGCGTGGAAAAAGAAGGTATGATCGCTACTCAAAGAACTCCCGCATCGCGGGATCGACGTCTTCCAGGTTTGCGGGAGGCCTCTTGATGCCTGGCCTCTTGGGTTGAGGGCGCCTCTTGGCCTCGGCGCGCAGGACCTGCTGAACGTCCGATGGAAGGACGTACCGCCTTCCGTCTCTTCGGATACAAGGCAGTTCTCCTTTCGCTATGAGCCTCTCCACGTGGTTACGCCTGCACCGCATGGACTTGGCGGCCTCGTCCAGACTGAGGGGCCGAAGCTGTTCGACGGGATCGAGGGTCGCCCGAAGCCCGTGCAGAACCTCGACTAGCTCATCGAGGAGATTCCCGGAGAACACGTTGTTCGAATTCCTGTCGGCCATTTCCGGAGCCGTGTCAGCCTCGCGAGATTCAGCGGAATCTGCCTAGATCCTCTTCCCTTTTCCCACGGCGTTTCCTCTTTCCTGCCGGCCGCTCCCGCCGCAACAGGAAGGTCCTCCACGCCTCGCTACACGGTAAACGCACCGGCTTGCTGAAGCAGCTTAACCGTGCCTGGCGCGAGTTCGTCCCGTCGGGCCTTGTGTCCGCAATGCGAGCGACTGCCAGCATTTCTAGCTGGACGTCATCGCAGATTTTCCTCGGTCACACGTTCAAGGAAGCGGTCCAACTCCACCCTTCGGTAGAAGAGCCGCTTGCTCACTTGAGTAGCCCTAAGGACTCCTTGATCCCTGTAGCGGCGGAGTGTGGCTGACGGATCAGCAATCTCCACCGTGTTCAGCCGTAGGTACAGGATCGCCTCCTCCTCCGTGAGCAACTCAGGGCACGGCTTCGCTGGATTGCCAGGAAGAATCGCGGGCGCGATTATGTGCTGCGAGTCATTCATTTGATTCATCCTGTCGTCTCCGAAGGCCCGGCTCTACCCGGCATTGCCTTCCCCAGACCGATTACACCAGCGTCGTGCCGTCCTGCTCAGAAGGGCAGGTCCACGGATTCCCGATACCATCGGCCTAGCAAGTACACCTGCCACACAGTCGCGATCGGCATCGCCATGAGTTCGAAGTCGCTCAGAATCTGCTGGTTGTTGTGGCCGGGCATCCACTGCTCGAGGCCAGGTAGGTCCGTCATGTAGGCGATCACCGCCATCATGCCGCCGAGGACTGACGGCAGCACTACGTTTGCCGGCGGGATGCATCGCCTCCTGAAGTCGGCCCAGATGGCCATGGATGTGCACAACACCGCGATCAAAACAACACTCGGCGCGGCGCAGTGTCCTCGCGCAGAATCGTAGACCCGCCAATTCTGCGCATAAGCATGGATCAGGAAGTTGCCCAACAAGATGAGGGCGACACATGTAATGAAGGGGCGCCACGGCGATACGGCACGCCGGTCCCATCGCCCGATCGACGGCAAACGATCGTTGCTGAGGGGGTCTCGGCAACCACCCGAAGCACGTGCACCAGGCAGATAGTCCGATTGGTCGAATGGGTCGCGCATGATTCAGAACTCCTGGACGTAGGTCCTTTCACCCACCTGACGGCGAGTTGCCGTGCCGCTCGCGGTGCAGGACACAATCCTTCGAGCAGAACGGCGATACAGCGGGCTGGTTGCACCTATGACCTCTGTACCCCTTGGCATATGCCGAGTCGATCTGCTCGGTGATCTCCTCGTGCGTGATGATCGGCTTGCCGTCCTTTGGCTTGTTCTTGGTGGCCCAGGCCGTCAGGACCCTGATGGCCATGTCGTGGGGAAGACCCGCCTGCTGGAGGCTCACGGCAAGACGGAAGCAGGCAAACCGCTGGTTCTGTGCGACTCCCTCGGCCAGAATCCGTTGAGCGCATATCGGCAGACCAATCGTACACACCTTGTGGTTCGTCGAGGGAACAGCGATGCTGGCTTGGTCACCACCACGCCTGTTGAGTTTGTTGACGCGGATGATGTCGTCGAGGAGGGCTTCGCTGACGGACTTGATGTTGTCAAGGAAGTCCCACTGGTTCGGATACGGCTTGGCGCCGTTGCCCAAGTCGAGGAAGACGGTCCGTCCTTCCGGTACGGCCCGACCGAACAACGGCGCGAGGATGAAACTGTCATGGCCGTCGCTTGTGTTGAACGAATCCTGTTTGGGGAAGACATCCGTGCTTGGATGACCGATCTCACCCAAGAGGTGTTGCATGACCAGCCTGGCCTTGGCTGACGGGACACCGGGCTCCGGGAAGAAGACCCAGACGCGGTAGCCCTTTGACTTGCGCCGTTCCACGTAGGCTAGGATGCCGTAACCTCGGCACGCGGCGACGAACTCCGTTGGCGGACGTAGGTCTTCGTCATCAAAGACAGCCACGGCGGTGCGGGTCCGGTCACCATCAAGAAGGCATATGACGTACGGCTGCCTGCCTTGGAGATGCCAGAAGATCACCTCATAGCTGACGTGCTTGTTGACCACACAAGCACTTCCGGTTTCGACGTCGTACGTCCCGTAGACCTCTTTGTGGCCGGCAATGACCTGGCGGAAGAGCTTCACTTTCTCATGAGCCTTCCGCTTGGTTCCGCGCATCGTCTCAGCGTTCCCGAGGGCCCCTAGTCCGGGCAAGGCTGGGCTCGTGTTGTAAGCATCCGGAAAGAGCATGGGGTTGCTACTCAGCAAACACTGGGGCTCGATGCCAGACGAGCTCAACGCCCGCCTCTACCCTGTAGGTGGGGTAAGCCTTTCTCAGAAGCTGTCTCGTGGATGTCGATCTACCGGAGGCAGTGCTGGGGATTTGTGTCGACGCATTTCTGAGGAACCGAGATGGTGTGTAGCGAAGAGAATGCGACTGTTCGGCTCAGCCCCAATAACCCGCGGATGGCCTGGGCCAACGGCTCCCCGACCACCCGCGGCACGGGGGATGTTGCTCAGGAATCCAGAGCAGCGCGGGTCACGTCTCAGCGTCGTCATGCGCTCCAGCCGCTGTCTGAAGCTTCCTTCTCTTCCGAGCGTTCGGATTGCCTGGCCCTCAGTCTCTCCACCTCTTGCGTAGCCCAGTCCGCAGCCCGGCTGACGTGCGGCAGGTCCCGTTCCGTGAAGCTGCTGGTTCGCTGCCATTGATGGTCGCGGTCAAGGTAGCTGCGGGTGATCGAGATTTGAATACCACACTTCTTGGGTATCATCCCTGTTGCTCTGGCGGCCGAAGATCGCCACCTGGACACGATCAAACTGTCTTCTTGCAAGGGGCTTGTTGGATGATTCCTCGACGTCGTTTGGCTGATCGAACGGTACCGACATGGTTACTGTCCTCCACTTGGAGATTCTGCCTGGCGGACACGATATCCGCCTCTACCATGTAGGTGGGGGAAGCCTTTCTCAGAACGTTGCCTCGTGGAGGGTGGGACTACGGCAGGTAGAATTCGATGCCCGGATCGTACGGACCGAGCTGGGGGTCCATGTCGGGTTCGGGCGGGCCGTCGTGGCCACCTTGGAGAACGTCGAACGCTTCGCAGATCCGGACGCTTCGGTCGTACATCTCGTCCAGTTCGATAGAGGTCAACCCGTGCAGCTCGTAGGTCTCGGCAGCTGCCTGTTGGTCCTGCATGACGGCGTGGATGTCCTCAGGGTAGGGTGTCCCGCGGATATCGTGACTCGCCCAAAGCCCGCCGATGATTTCGTCCATGCGTTCTGGCTCTGACCCAAGAACGAACTGGCATCGATTGCAGACCTCAAATTCGGTACCGTCGTCCGGGTCTCGGAACTCGGACACGCTGTCGCAGCCGCAGCGCTCGCATTCGTGGGCGGGATGCAAGTGTTCGTCCATAGTCAGGGTCCTCCATCGCAGACGGCATGCTCGTAGCACGCCACTACGGTTGGTTTGAAGACTTCCGGATCGATTCGGCAGGTCGGGTCGAGCTGATGCGCGTTGCGGAAGCTCAGATCGGCTTCGCGGCGACAGCCCTTGATGAAGAGGACGGCGCCCTGATAGAGGCACGCAACCGCCCTGTCCTTTCTCGACGCACGTGGATGCCTGATGATCTGCTGGGCGAGGATCAGGCAGTGCTCGTATTCGAATCGGGCGTAGAGCTCGGCGATCTGATTGACCGATGGCGCCGGGGGCACGGCGTGCGTCGCGACGTACCGCCAGCCTCTTCCCGTCCCGCGGCTCGGCCTGGACCGAGGCTGTCTCGTGTGGTTCGGTCCGGTTATGCCGTTCACGGCCGTGCAGACGACCATGGCGGGCGCTCGAACGGCGAGGTCGCCGACGGCCTGGCATCCGCTCGGGAGCCACACGACGATCAGCAAGATGGTCGCCCTGATCATCGGCAGTCCTCCTGTCGAACGGCGCGAACGGTCAAACGTCCGGCCGTGAAGTCATAGGCCACGACGGTCACCATGCCGCTTGTAATCAGCACGCTGATAGTTCGGGATACGCCGGCGCGGGTTGCCATCGTCAGCTCGTGGCGTCCAGCCGGCAGGCGTTTGGGCTGGAGCCACGGCGCATCGTCGAGGTAGACCGAGTCAAGGTGGACGCGAGCCCAAGGGTTCGTCTTCAGGACAAGCCAGCCATAGTCTGATGCCATGCGACCCGACTGTGCCGTACGGTCCACGACGAGCGGCGTTCGATGGATGATGATCTCATGGCTGGCGGGCGAAGGACGGGGCGCGGGGCGCTGCACGTGAGCGCCGTCATCTAACAGATGCCGCTGCTGCGGGATGGAGACCGTTGCAGATCGAGGCTCGCGCTTCGGTTCCAGTGACTCAGGATCCGGAAGAAGGAGCCTGACCGCTGTTTTCGCGACAGCGGGCATGACCAGCGGCACCCGTCTCCGGTACCTCGCTCGCGAGTAGTCAGGGGGCGGTTCCGACGCATCGTTCCAGGCGTTTTGGACTGAGGCCACGTAGGGCACAGTGAGCCAGACAGCCAATCCACAAACTGCCAAGACGGTGACGGCCGTGACCGTTCTGGCAGTCACGAAGGGTTGCAGTCGGCACGCCACTGCCCTCCCCAGTCTAAACGGCGCTCCGATGACCCTTCCGATGGCGGTCGAGAGCCCCGTAAGAAATGACCTGGCCAGGCCTACGACTTGGCTCGGTCGGCACGCTGCGAACGCACGGGCCGGTGACCGCGCGTGGGCGGCTCCCGACGTTGTTCCCTGCGCTGCCTGAGAAGCCCTCCGAGTGGGCTTGCTCTGAGGTGGAGTGCTGGTGGGAGACGCGTTCCCAGTCAGAGTATAGTACGCGTCTTGGGCCCTGCGGATCTTCTCGGTAGCGGCATCGCGTTCCTCTGGTTTGAGTCCGTGCTGAGCTTGGCTGACGTACTCCTTGCGGACCCGCTGGAACGCTTCGGAGATCTCGTCCTCCGATGCATTGGGACCCAATCCAAGCACCCGTAGAGCTTCGCGTGGTGTCATGTCCACGAGCCCTCACTTGACCAAACGCCCTGCGATCTCGTTCTGGAAGTACTCGACCAGTTCGCCGCGATCGTGAATGAACCGGTACAGGATGTGCCCCTCATGAATCGACGCGACCCTCTTGAGCAGCTGTTCGTCCACATCGTCATGAGTATTGCCAATTCCGATCGTCTCGATAACGACGCCCTGCTCCTTCAGGACCGTTGCCGTGGCGCGAGGGTCTCCGCCGTGGCCATCAGTCATCACGATCAAATGGGTCGGAGGGAGGTTGCGCCCAGCCAAGAGCTGCTGAACGGTGAGAAGCGGTGCTCGGAGGTCTGTCCCGCCGTGAGCATGAACGCCTCTGAGCACAGGCTCAAGCAGATGGCGCGCCTGGCTGACCCATGCGAAGGGTATGCGGATCTCGGCCCAGGTGTTAAAGGTCAACAGTGTGACGCGGTCGTTGGTGTTGCACCGGATTCTTGAGTCGAGGAGGGATGCAACGGCCTCTTTCGCGGCGTCAAGCCTCGTCACGGTCCCGCACGGTTCTGCCATGCTCCCCGAGCGGTCGACTATGATGACGAAGCTTGTGTCGGGCACGTCGAAGCAGTCGGGGATCGCGCCGGGGCTTGCCTTCACCAAGCGGCTCGCCGAACGCCGTAGACTTTCAAGGAAGGACATCAGGCATTTCTCCTTACGAGGGAACAGGCGGCAGACCGTTCTGGCCCCTGCCGCCTGCTCCGAACCGCTGTGTCTGGATTACTGCTGCTGATCGTTCAGCTCGAGGGCTCTCTTGATCGTCGCCTCCACGCGTTGCCCGCTGATCGTGTCCGTAGCAGATACCCCCAAGATGGCTTCGGTGCTGAGCGTGTACTTGATCTGAATGCGACCTGCATCTACCGGCCCAGGGGGCAAGTCGCGGATGACCATCTCGCCGAGCATCATACAATCCTCGGGATCGGCTTCGTGTTCGCCTTGCACCACAGTGATCTGGGCCTGGCTCTGGTTCTCATGCTCAAGCTGGAAGGTGTCTTCTTTTTCAGCGGGTAGCGGCGTGTTCTTCTCGATCAACACGACGTTTCGGAGGTGTCCCGTGCGGGAGTTCACCGCTAAGACGCCAAGCGAATGGGCATTGACGCCGGTTACCTCGAGTGGCGGAGGCAGGACCTTCTGGCCGTTGGCATCGACGATCTGCATTCCTCCGTCCGAAGCGACCTTAGCCGCGATGGCGGCCGCCCCAAGGGCGACCGCGTGGTCGGGAACGATGTCGATACGGGGCTCTTTGCCCGAGAGATCCTTCAGCATCTTTCGGATGGCCGGAATGCGAGTGGATCCACCCACGAGGATCACGTCGTTGATCTGTGACCACTTGAGTTTGGCGGCTGACATCGCGCGTTCGACGATGGCTTTGGTCTTGCCGACGATGGGGGCTATCAGGACGTCGAAATCCTCGCGCGTCAGATCGATCACCAGACGTTTCCCCTCAGCCGCAACCATGATGGACGCAGTTTCTGCGGAGCTCAGGTCTTTCTTCGCCCGCTCACACCTCTCTCGGACGTCGTACCACGTTACGAGGTCCTTCTCGGGCGAGATGGTGATGCCTGTCTCCACCTGGAACTGCTCGGTGACCTTCGCAAGAATAAGGTCGTCGATGTCCCCACCGCCGAGGTCTCGGTCCCCGTCCGTGGCAATAACGGTGATACTGTCCCCCTCGATCCCGACAATAGATACGTCACATGTTCCTCCGCCTATATCGTAGATTACGAAGGTGCCGTCCTCGCCCTTATCCAAGCCGAAGGCTACGGCGGCCGCGGTAGGCTCGTCCGCGATTTGAAGGACGTTGACGCCAGCCAATTCCCCCGCTCGTTTCGTGGCCAACCTAGCCGCCTCTTCGAAGTATGCAGGCACGGTGATGACCACACCAGAAACCTCCTTCCCGGTGAGATCCTCAGCATCCTGAACGAGCTTGCGGACGACACAGCTTGACAGCGTCACGGATGTCTGGGCGTTACCAGTATCCGGGTGGATCAGGACTGGGATGGGATTCCCTTGGGAATCTACTTTGCCCATCTGCCGCTTGAAGCGGCGAGCAGTATACTCCGGCTCAAACCGAGCCTTATTAACGGCGATTGACCCGATGAGGATACTTGTCTCGTCCTTGCAGTTGGCCACCGAATCCGTGAATTCTGATCCTTCAGCGTTCACCAATGTGCGGGGCTCGCCACCTGCTTTGAGTTCGGCGATGACGCTGTAGTCAGTGCCGAGGTCGAGACCAAGAACGCACCCTGTCCTAAGAGGCACAATCTCCAACTTGCCCTTCTTCTTCCTGCCCATAGTCACTTCTCCTTGGTTAGTTTGTAGACCACGACCCATTCAGGGCGCAGGACCGTCCCGCACCACAGATAGCCGGGCCTTAGGATCTTGCTGACATGGCCGTCGCGCTGAGGATCTGATGTGGGCTCGACGCTGACGATCTGCTGATGTCTTGGGTTGAACTGGCCAGCGGGGGCTTGGATTGGGATCACGTCGAGCTGGCGGAGGATCGACAACAGCTCCTGAGACAGCGATGTGAGTACGGCCTCGGCCTGCTGATGGAGTTGCCGGCAACCAAGGTGGCCGTGAAGCTCAGGCTCTCGATGGTACGAGGCGCTCAGGAACTCCCGTTCGGCCAGGACGCGGTCTCGCATGGCCACGAGCTGGTCGACGATGGGACGCAGAATGGTCTTCCGGGCGGCATCGCTCGTTGCCTCGGTGAGCTGATCCTTCAATTCGCCGAGGCCCGTTTGTAACGCTCGCTCAAGCGAGGCGGTCACGCCCTGCTGGAGCCTGTCCATCCGCTCGCCGAGATCGACGCTTAAGGATTGGCTCAGTTGGTGGATGTGTTGCGCCATGTCAGCCGTGACGCGTTCGATGACCAAGCAGATCTTTTCGTCGGCCGCCTCTTCCGCCTGCCGGATGTGCTCTCCGATCCGTACCAGTTCTTCACGGATCGAGCCGGCCGGGGGCGGGCCCGGTGTTGTCGGCGCCCTGTGCGTGCACGCTGGCGTCTGATCACGCCGCCGGCCTTTCCCGCGTCGGGCCAGGCCGATCAGGCAGGCCGGTACAGCAATGACAAAAGCAACCAAGAGAACCGGTTCGAGCATGATGTCTCCTCCTGTTTCGAGAATGGCTAGGGGTCTCGGCGCTTACCGAAGGCCCAAACGATCGCAACAAGGACGATTCCGAGCGTGATCAAGGACTGGAGTGGCCGTGCGTCACTGTGCAAGCCGAATAGCTCATGAAACGTGGCAGGGAACTTGAGCTGCTGGGTCAATACAGCCAGCAGGATTATCACGAGGGGAACGAGAATGACTTCGCTTCGAAACCGCATGGTCTGTCTCCTTAGTTCGGGGCCTATGGCGTGAGGTCTCGCGTCAGCTGCTGCCACTCTTCGACGAGGTCCCCAAGATCCACGTCCGTCGCCGCCAGCTCAGGCTGGCGTTTCTTCCCGGCGTGGGCGCGCTCGTTCCTTCCGTTCGTGTGTCGCACGGCTAACCGTCCTTCGGTCGAAAGAGCATCCATGCGGCGTAGGCGATCATGACCAGCGCCGCCAACTCGAACACGGGTGGCATGTAGAATCGCCGTGGGCCGACGAACGGCAGGGTGTCGAACAGGGAGAATCGCGCGTGGCCCCGCACCCAGACCAGCAGGACTCCGATTAACCAGACTACGGCCACCACCTTGACGTACTTCATATGGGCACCTCCTGACTCGAGTCGCTCTGTAAGACATAGGAGGAAAGGCATCTGAGGAAGGGTGCCCGGTTTGGCATCCGCTGGGAACGTGCGTGACGATTCAGGAGGTGCTATCCCGCCTGGAATGCCGCTGCGAAAGGCTTTCCCCATTGAGCTTGTAGGAGTCGTACGTCTGTAAGGGCCATCCCCTGTTCGGAGGACACCGTCATGGCGAAGAAACGGTCTACAGAGCTCGTGTACGGGGGCTATCCGGCGCTGGCCGCCTCGCGATGGACTGCGGCACAGGTCGCCGACGTCAGCCGACCGGATGACAAGATCGTACGCTTCGAACTCTCATTCCCAGACGATCCCCTGCAGGACGGCCGCGTGCTCGTCCACGAGTTGCCGGCCGTGCTGGCCCCGGGCACTTCCCTCGAGCAGTGGCTGGTCGATGCGTTCGCCGTACAGCTTCACCGAGGCCAGCCGTTCGACCTTGCCGACCTGGTGGGCCAGACCGTCATGATCAAAGTCAACAAGCCTGGCCCCGACGGTGATCAGACGATCGTCAAGGTCAAGGCCGCCGAGACGAACAGCGCCAGCTCCAGGCCCGTCAACGGTCCGGAGCCGAAGGAGGTATGACGATGGGCTTCTCGGATATCCTCGACGTCGCCATCAACGTGGCGCGCTGGCTAATCATTCTCGTCGTCGTGTACGTCGCGATCGTCGTCATTCCGATCGCCGTCTACATCGCCTACGACATGCTGTCGTGGGTCGTTGGGTTCATGCGGCTCGCTCTTGGAGTCTAGGAGAGAACCATGCCATACGGACGACAACACCGTCGGCCGCTGCAAGGATCTTCCGGAAGGACCGTAACGACCCAGTTTGTCAACGCTGACATGAGCCCTGGTGTGTCTGTGGATTACACCGAGCACACCGCAATGACGCCAAACGGCGACGTGCACACGGCCAAGCAACACTGCAAGCTCGAGTTGGCGTGCGGATGCTTGTGGCCGGACACAGAGGTCCACGGCGTGTGCTCTGTGTGTGTGCAGACTCAGCCCAATGCCAGCGTCTGCGAAGCCCATCATGTCGTCTGCGAATGTGGCGCTTCAGTCTGTAGGAAGCATAGCCGTGCGTTTCCAGAAGACAGTGGCCGGCGCCTCTGCATCCCATGCTACCGCAAGGAGAAGAACAGAGCTTTCTTCGGCTCGTTCCTCTGCGCTCTCGGCCGCGCGATCTGCTGGATCTTCTTCAAGCATCCGGAGTAATTCGCTATGGCTCAATCAGACGATCGTCGCAATCGATGGTACCGTATCCTTGCAGCCCTGCAAAAACGGGCCGACGTGCTTGGCGCCCGCAGGGACCCTGACATCGACCATTACTTGTGCTTGCTCGAGGAAGACCTCGCGGACCCCAGCTTCGCTGAGGTCGTATCGCTAATGCTGGACGAGTATGAAGAAGAGCAACGACATAACCCGAACTACCTTGAACGAGCACCGGAGGACGAGGAAGAGTTGTACGGCCCTGGTGGTGGCCCGGACTTCCCATTTGGCAGGACGACAGAGACACAGGTTCCCTACGCGCCTCGAATCGTCCACGACTGCAGCAACATGGTTCTGACTGGGATTGCTGGCGCCGGGAAGACGACGGGGGTGATGCACGTCATCGACGGCGTCTTTGGGAACTATCGAAGCGTTGCCACAATCGTCTTCGACATCAAAGGCGACCTCACCTGCGAGGCCACGCACAACCATCCGCATGTCCACGTCCATAAGGCCCGCAGCTTGAGATTCAACCCGCTCCGCCCGCCGCCGGGCGTGCCGCTCGAGGAATGGCTGACAAAGGCTGCAACCATCATTGTGGAGTACAGGGGGCTGAAGAAGTCACGCCACGTCTTGCTCCAGGGCATGAAGCGCCTGTGCCAACATTTCGGTGTCGACAGGGACCCGAGCAAGCCGTGGCCTAGCCTGCCCAATGCACTGGACTACGTCATGCGGATGCCGGGCTCTTCGTTCAGCAAGCATGCCGACTACAAGGGAAGTCTGGTCAACGAACTCCAAGGGCTTCTCGATGACACCGGTGAGATCTTCGACACCTCCGACGGCATCGACATCGACGCACACATGCTGACGCCCGGCGGGATCTTCGTGCTGCAGATGGAGACGCTCGACGTCCCCGCCCAGCAGGTCATCATCAGCCTCATCGTCATGTACATCATCCACGCCCGGATCGCTCGGAACGTCCGCAACCCTCCGCTGGAGGTCCTGATCGTTCTCGACGAAGCGCAGTTGGTGCTTAGCCTGGCGGCGGACAGGGCGTCGGCCAACGGTATCGCGCCCGTGGCCCAGGCCGTCATCGCCGGCCGGGAGATGGGGGTCGGGTTCATCATCGTGCCCCATCTGCTTCCTGACATCTCGCGAGTCGTCTGCGCCGAGGCCAAGACGTTGATGACCGTCGGCGGTCTGGGCGACTCGGATAGCATCGAGATCGCCTCCAGGATGATGAACCTTCCTGCACGGGCAAAGACCATGATCCCTCGGTTGGGCCGGGGCCAAGCCCTGGTGCGGGAGATCGGAAAGGGCGGGTCCTACTCCGACGCGTTTCTCGTCGACATCGACCCGCCGACGATCGCTAAGGACGCCGTCGATGAGCCGACCCGCCAGCGCCTGATGGCCGAGAAGCTCGCGCGGTTCCCGGCCACACCATCCAAGCCGCTCGAGGACTATCCGCCCCTGATGGCTGAGCTACGGCCGCGGAAGCGAGGACACAAACCAGCGTCATCGGCCACACCGGCTGCAACGGACGAGTCCGGGCCAGCTGACGACGAATTAGATCTCTTGTTGGACTGCGTACGCCACCCCTATGACTACATGGGGGAACGCCAGACACGGCTCAATATCAGAGACTATAAGGTCATCCAGCGGGTGTCCGAGTCCCTGCAGCGCGAAGGCTTGGTGTGCCTCCACAGCGTACGGTTGGGACGCAAGACCTTTGGCTTCATAGAGGTCATGGACGAGGGTTTCGCGGCCATTGGCCGTCCGAGGCCCCCGCACTACATCGGGCACGGTAGCTTCGTCCACACGCTCCTGATGAACCGTGTTGCGAAGTACTTGGGCACGAAGGGCTGGACGGGGATCAAGACCGAACACCGAGTCGGGACCGCGGCGCACGCCGTTGACGTCTACGCCCGGAGCCCGAAGGGCGTGACCACCGGGATTGAGATAACGCTGTCCCGCTCCAACGTGTGCTCCAACGCCATGAAAAGCCTCACCGGCCCCGGCGGCGTGGAGCGGCTCATCTTCCTGTGTCCCGTCGGAGACGAGTGCAAGGCCGTCAAGCGGCTCCTGAAGAACGATCCAACGTTGAACTCCTACCAGCGTCGCATCCGCGTCGATCGGATCGACAAGTACTTCTGAGGGCTTACCACTTCAACGGCCGGCGGGCTAGACACCATGATCACCGATGGGCGTGGGCGTGATCGTCAATCGTTTCGATCCGGTGCTACTACCCAATAGAAAGAGCCTGGCAGAGGGTCTCTGCCAGGCTCAGGGGCGTTGGTCACTTCGTCAGCCTACTGACTATCCGTCGTCGGCCGGGTGATGGTCGCCGTCGCCGTCCTCATCGTCGTCGTCGTCGCGCTGGCCGAAGCTATCCAGAACATTAGATCCTCCAACGCGGTGGGCCTTGAGCCAGTCCAGCACCGCCCGCCGCTGCTTGGGCGAATACCCCAGCTTCTCAGCGACCTCCTCGTCAGTGGGGGGCCGTCCGAACTCCTTCGTGAGCCGTTCGCGGCAGGCAAGCCACTTACACACGTTCGTGGGCGGCGGCGGAGGTGTTTTCCCGTCACCATCCGAGAGCAACATGTACTTGATCGTCTCGCAGATAGCCCTGATGTTGGCCTCATGACCCTTATCTAGGATGCGCTCGATCAACATGTCCTTGACGTTCACCCAATCCCCGCAGATACACACCGAGTCCTTTTCCATGCCGAACCTGGCGTGTATCCGCTTGTAGAGCTTACAGACCGCGTTGCAGTTCAGCACTCGTTCCATGCGAGAATCGTGCCTCGCAGCATTCACCGGGATCGGTTTCTCACGGAGCTCGTCGATGAGACCACTGACCTCATCTTCCTCGACACTATCGCCGCGCTGGGCCCAGTAATCCTGGATGGGCTTGATGATCAGGCCCAGGCGATGGGCATCGCGGTCCATCTTCGTGCGCATCGCCGGCAGGTACTCCCACTTGGGATCTTGCAGCGTGTCCGCTGGGGTGTTGTCGACGATCTGCACGGCGATCTGGTTGCCTCTAATGCGCCTCCTGAGGAACAACACGGATTCCCTGAGACGGTCCTCGTCCTCGAACTCACCGACGCTGATCTTGTTGACCGCCCTACATAGCAGCTCATGGGGAAGCTGGACCAGCTCTTCCACAGCGATCGCCTCCATAGACAGGGAGGCAGCCGTACGGAAATCTCCGGCCTCAAACGCCTTCTCCGCCTCACCTGCGACCCACACGGCAAGGTCAACGGAGAACAGCACGTTCAAACCCGGATCGCGGCATAGCTCCCGCAAAGGGCTGTGGCAGTCGTCGTCCTTACGGCGAACCAAAAACCCAGGGTCGTCAGCGCAGCGATTCAGATTCGCGATCGCGGAGTCCGTAAGTCGGCGACAGCTCTTGATGTCCTCATAGGGCTTCTTGGCCCGCAGGCAGGCGATCTCCAAGTCATGGATCTGACCTTCGGCGATCAAATGCGCCACGACAGCCCTCATGGCGCCGCCAAGAATGCCTCGCTTCAACAACCGTCCGTCCGCATTGTCATACAAGCACCCTTCGCCCACACGGTAGTACGGCCTGCCCGTGAACTCGCTCAGCGGAACCCCCGCAACGTGGCGTTCCTTTCCTGGTAGGCCGGCTACCAGCTTCTCGAACCGCTTGACTTGCTTTTCTGTGACTCCGACCTCCTTTCTAAGTCTACCCAGCTGGCCTTTCAAGGCATCGATCGCAGCGGCCAGCATCGCCTTGTTGACAACGACCTCTTCGTTGTCCATCATCGCCGAGTCTCCTTTGGAGTTCGGCGTTCCCGGAACGCCTGGTCTTTGGTTTCCCAGGCCTTCCAGCTGCAGCTGTTGGCCTAACGGCCTTGCCGACGCGTCCGCCGACGCTGTCCATTCTCTTCCGAGCAAGCCGTTAGTGGATGGGCGCATGTGCCCTATGCCGCGCACGCAAGGCGTTGCAATGAAATGGGTTAAGCTTCAGCCTGGAAATCGTGGCAATAGTGACGCGAGGAGAATCCACAGACTGCTGGCCGAGCAACCCCAATCGGTGCACTTCTACCCGGATGGGGAGATGATCGTCGTCAACAAGCAGGTGGTCATCGAAGCGAGCGGCGGACGTGGATCGCACTACAACGCGCTTCTGACCGTTGCCGAGCTCTCCTTGCGATCGAAGGGTGAATTGATACCTGCACCTGAACTGGCGGCCGAGCTACGCGCACGTAACCTCCTCACGCGCCCAGGCGAACCGAAACGAAGACGTCGCCTCAACTGGGACGCCGACGCTCCCGGAAAGGGGCTCTACCAGTTCTTCAGGACGACCCTGGTCAGAACGCAAGGAAGATCGACTAGGATCGGATTCCTACTGCGTCCTTGGGACGGCAGTACATCCCTCGATCAGCGGAAGTGCCTCACACTCGACGGTCCGGGGCCTACACACGCCGACGCGCCTGGGCTTCGCGCACCGTTGAAGGACTTCCTCAAGCGTGTCTTCTACGTTGAATCGATCGACAAGGCGTACGCGTACCGGATCGGCAACGCGAACACGCGCATCTACATCCCCGAGAACGAGTTCTACTTGACAGCAGACTTGCACAACAACACGTGTAACTTCGACGCCTATGCGGATGGGCGGAGGAAGGGTTTTGGGGGCCGCGACTACCTCTTTGACAAAGTCAGCGACCTTGTGAAGGATCCCGGATCCCGATCGGGATATCTCGTCATCTACGGAGAACCAGGAATCGGCAAGTCTGCTTTTCTGGCGGAGTTGATCAACAGGAGACCGCTCGACGTCTTTCACTTCAACATAGCCGCACAGGGAATCAACACGCTCCGGCAATTCCTGGGTAACATCTGCGCTCGGCTGATCGAGAAGTTCAGGCTCGATTACGACAGATTCCCTGACGACTTCGACAAGGACGGCAAGTTCCTCAATCGCGTCCTTGCTGAAGCATCCAGTAGGCTGACCGAATCGGACCACCTACTCATCGCCGTCGATGCATTGGACGAAGTGGACTACTCGGGACGCCCCCCAGCTGCGAATCCACTATTCCTTCCACCAGCCTTGCCTAAAGGTATTTTCGTTGTGGTGACCTCCCGTGATCGTCCCGATCTGACGATCAACGCGCAATGCCTGGCCAAGGAGACTATTGAGCCGCTCTCTACGGATAACCTTGACGACGTTCGAAAGCACCTCGAAGAGTGCCTGAGGCGGAAGGGAATTCGCAAGTGGATCACTGAGAATCGGCTATCCGACTCGGATTTCGTGGATCTTCTTGTTGAGCGGAGCGAAGGTAACTTCATGTACCTGCGGTGCGTCCTTCCGCAGATTGAGGCTGGCGACTATCGCAAGGAGGGCCCAAACGAGCTTCCTAATGGTCTCCGGTCGTACTACATCTACCATTGGAGGAAGATGCAGGACCTCGCCGGAAACAGGCTGGCAGCATCATATGAGCGAGTCGTGTGCGCGTTGGCCGCCGTCAACGAACCCGTTACCGTTCAGGACCTAGCTCGTTGGACCGGCATCGACCGTCACACTGTAGTAAGCATCTTGCGCGAATGGCGGGAGTTCCTTGACAGGACTCGGGAAAGAGAGCCGAAGTATGCGATCTACCACCAGAGCTTCAGGGAGTTCCTTGCAGAGGAGGTCGACCCCGAACTCGCGAACGCGAGCCGTTTGCTGGCGCGATCCGCGCTTGGAAACATCGATCTGGCCCAGTAGATCACTGTCTCAATCTGATATCCAATACGCGCGAGTCGCTTCAATACGTATAGAACTGTTGTGAGCGTGTCGATTGGGCGAGGAATCCAGTGGCCGGTTCATCAGGCAGCAACCCCTTTGTCACGATGCCAGCCATCGATGTTCGACAGCTTCCGTCATGGCTCCTGGGTGGGCACATGTACGAGGAAGCGTGCCGGCTACTCACCAACTTTGACTACCTGGTAAGTCGTGCGGAGCTTTCGGGCGTTAACGGGTTGGCGCTCGAACTGGATCGAGCGTCCACAAGAATCTCCCCTGATGTCCCTGGCTTTCGGTTCCTAGAGTGCCTCGTTCCAGCGTTTCGAAGGCAGATGCACACGTTCAGCGAGGAGCCGTCCTCTCTCTTCCAGCAGATCCATGCCGACCTCTGCGAAGAAGAGGAGTGCCACGAGTGGCTCTCCAAGTGGGGCGCGATCGCGTCGAAGCGTGGGCCTTGGGTGAGGCCCGTGACCAGAACTCCGGCGTTAAAGCAGAGGCGATTGTCTCTCGTCGAACACTCGGGGCAGATCACCAGCATCTCGTTCTCCCAGGGCGGAGACCGCATTCTGACCTCCAGCGCCGATTGCACGTGCAAGCTGTGGGATGTGCAGACAGGAGCTTGTGTCGTTACGTTGGAAGGGCACGGGGAGCCCATCTTTGGCGCTTGCCTCTCGCCGGATGGTTCGTTGGTAGCATCCGTCTCCGGGGACAATACATGCAGGCTATGGGATAGCCGGACGGGTGCTTGCATCCGCGCGTTCAGCGGCCATACGGACAGTCCCTGGGGCTGTGTGATCTTTCCTGGCAACACCCACGTTCTGGCGGGGACCTGCGACGGGCAGGTAACTCGCTGGGATGTAGCATCAGGCGAATCAGCTGGGACCGCCGAATGCATGGCCTCCAGACCCGTCCCTTTGGGGTGCTCCCATGATGGACAGGAGGTGGTTTTCGGTGATAGGGCCGGCGTGTATCACGTCCGCTGTTCTGAAACGTTGGCGCCCAAGAGGACACTGACCGGCGCACACGGTCGTGCTCGCATAATCAGCTACTCGCCAGGCGATCGGTACATAATGGTCGTAGACGAGAAGGGTAAGTGCGTTGTCTTCAATAGGTCGGAGACACGCCCGAGATTCACAATAAGCACTGAGGAAGGAACGATCATCGCAGCTCAATGGCTGCCCGAGAAGAGCCAGATCGCCACCCTGACCAGCACGGGAACATGCGGCTTCTGGGATCTCAAGACAGGATCGCTTGTCGAGAAGATGAGCCACTTCGTGTCCGTCTGTACTGACGCCGCATTTGCTCCCGACGCCAGAATCCTGGCCACTGCGCTCGACAATGACTGTATCGTGTGGGACGTGTCGACAGGGAGGAAGTACCGGCCTGTTTCATCTTGGAGGCTGGGTGGCTTCCATACGGTGGCGTTTTCCAGAAGTGGGGAACTGGCGGTGATGACCGATCTCAACGGTGAGTATCGGATCTACAACCTACGGAAGGAACACCCCTATGATCCGAGCATATCTTCTTACCGCACCAGGCCCCCAGGTTGCGCTATCATGAGCGCAATGTTCAGTTCGGACGGTGATAGGGTGATTGGTCTTGCCGAGGACGGAGCGATCGAGGCGTGGAACAGCGCCGACGGGTCCCATGTGGAAACACTGCAGGAGGCAATCACCACGGATTGGATGAATGTTGGGGAAGAGCTCAGAGAACATGGTCTCGAGCTTCCGGAGCAAGCCAACGATACGCAGAAGCTATGGTGGGAGGCTGTCTCCAACGCGAGACAACTTCGCTCGGATGAGCGGATCACCTACGCCTCGATGGTTGGCATCGACGTTGGGTTCGTGAGCCTTCACCAGAGTGAGAAATGCCGACTTCACAGTCTCTCCCCTGCTGTGGCCAACGCGGAGATTGATTTCGTTGGTAAGGCGTTTCGTGTTGCCAAAGGCTCTCCAGATGGGAGGTGTATCGCGCTCGCGGGGCGGGCCGGGTGTGAGCTATGGGACCCACCCAAGCGGATGTCTCTCGGTGAAGCTGTCCTTGACACTGAGTTCGTTCGAGACTTGGCATGGGATCCATCGAGTACCACATTCGCGGCGGCGTGCGCCAGCGGTCGATGCTGCGTTGTGTCCCGCGCAAAGCAAGATGTTCTGTGGTCGACTGATATCCGCAATGCATCGTACGTCGGATTCTCCCCTTGTGGACGCCTACTGGGGTTCCTAAGCAGCAATGGCAGACTGACCCTCGTGAACCCTATCAATGGCACGCGACATCTAACGTGCTCCATAAATGGTGAGGTCCGCGGCTTTGGTATTGCTCCTGACCTGCGGCATGTGTTGGTTGGTGTTAAGGGAATCGGGTTTGTGGGCTACCGCATCGAAGGGCGTCTGACCACCTGAGCAATGCAAACGATCGTGGCGGCAATGCTGATGGCTTGGCCTGGCGGCGGCTGTTGATTGACGCCTCACCGTCCCGATGTTCACATCACTCGGTGGCCACCGATGCGAGGCATGATGTGCTGGGAGCGAGGGATGGTGACGCCAATGACCTCGGCGCAGAAGATCAACGATGAACGTGTTCTGTTCACGATTGGCTACGGTGGGCGAGACCCCGGTCAGTTCGTGGAGGCGCTCAAGGACAACGGCGTCAAGACTGTCGTGGACGTTCGGCTGCGGCCTGACCGGGCGTTTCTGGGCGTGTTCGCCAGGGTAGGATCATCCGACAATGGCATCGAGAAGCTCCTGAGCTCCGCTGGTATCGGCTACCTGTCGATCCCGGAGCTGGGGAACCCGTATCGCGAGGAAGAAGACTGGCGCGAGCCCTACAAACGGCTGCTATCGGAGAGGAGAGAGCTTCTTGTCGAAAGGCTCGAAGGCCTGGCCGAGCCGATCTGCCTACTGTGCGCCGAGCGAGACCCGGCCCGATGCCACCGTTCGATCATCGCGGACCATTTGACCGAGCAGGGATGGACGGTCACGCACATTGGATAGCAGCGCAAGCCCGACGTTGTCGATGATGCACGCCGCTACGGGGCTGGCGGTGGCGTTCAGTCGGGAGATTTGACCCTGGCAAGATCGCGGCTCCCGTTGCAAGGATCGTGAGCGCACCGCGAAGTGGCAACTCACGCTTCCTTGGGAATACCGAGCAGTTCTGCCGCTGCCACTCTAGCATCTTGCCGGAGCGAGCCATCCGTATCCCAGTAGGCTCGATCCAATGACCACGGCCTGAGCAGCTCCGATTCCGAGAGCCACGGATTATCCCAAAGGCAAGCCCTGATTGTGGCGAGATTCCGGATACGGCACACGCTGGCCATGATGATGCCGATAGGGTCGCGCGGACGCTTCCCGTCCCTCAGTGGCCAGATGCCATCTGCCTGCCGACTTGGGACGGCCCTATGCTCGGGATCACCCCATGTGACCGTATGCACCACCGTACCGGCCAACGCCTCAGCTATATCTCCTTGGTTGGGTTCAGTGACGAAATCGTTCGCAGCGACGGCGACGACGAGGGGCAGGTCACTGTGTTTGTGCTGCCTGCGCTTTCCACGTATGGATTCTCGAAGGCGCTCACGACTTGGTGTCCACCATGCAACGGAGAACGCCCCGACGACCATCTCGGGTTTCTTGTCGGGCGATTCCAGAGGACACAAGTCGAACGTGATCCTCCATCCGGTCTTCTCATCGTGGAAGGTTCGTTGGGCAACGGGCCTCCCGTGGCCCTCACACTCGGCTCGGACTTTCGCATGGTCGACCGATGCGAACCAGTTGTCCCACCAAGCGGCAAGGCGCTTCGGAGAGCACGTGTCCTTCCCTGGGACGACATGCCCTGCCATCACGATGAATCCAGGCACGCGCGTATGGCGGGACGCATCCTCTAGAAGCCTCCGCAAAGCCGAGTCCTGCTGACGCTGTTCGTGCATCCCTTGCTGCGTTGTTGCCTCAAGATAGGCTACCGGTCTTCCTTTCAGGTCGAGCCGCAGGTCAGGCACGCTGCCGCCCTGCAAGGCGGGCTCGATTTCCACATTGAAGCCACATCCTTGCATCAAGGCGCACAGGAAGAGTTCGAATAGGGCACCCTCATGGGTTGCGTCGTCGCGTGAGCGGAACCGCGTCACGAACTCGGCACGCTTGTCCTCGGGGTATGTCTGGAACCAACTCTCTAGAATCGCCCGAAGACGCGCGATTCCGGGGATAGCCGACCGATTCGCCCAGTCAAACTCAGGGTCTTCACGCCTCTTGAGGGCTACGGTCCTCGCGTCGACATGCTCGTCAAACAAGGTCATGCCTGGCCACCTGCCTGTCCACAATCCTACGCAAGCGCCGCCGTCTCGCAATGGAGATGATGCCCGGCTGCATACTGACCTTGGCTGACCTCCTATGCCCGGGGGCGCCATTTCGGCGGAACCTGCGGCCTTCCCGGTTCCATATCCGCCCGGGAAGGCCGGGCGGAGGTGTGGAAGATGTCGATACGAACAGGCGAGGGCGTCGAGTGGGAGCTGGATGAAGAGTGGCTATATGCACAGTTCCTTGAGTGGTATTACGGAATGCAACTCCCCTACAGCGCCCATCTGCGGCGCGCAAGGCCAGCGCGGGAGATTAGGCCGGGGATGGTCCTCGTTCCGAAGGGCTTCAGGTGCCCAGAATGCGGATGTACCGAGACCCGCAAGGGACCGGGGTTTACCGAGTGCGCCTGGTGCGGCGGGAACGGCCGGCGGGTGAAGACATAGGGCTCCTTGCCCCCGATACGCCAAGGAGCCCCACGTCAGATGGCGCTCCAGGAGGTGGCGAAGATGGACAGCAAACGAGACATCCCACCGGCGATGCAGCTGGTGGAGGTCTGCGAAAAGGGCGAAGACGCAATCGTCGAACACGAGGTCGTCCTGTCCGAAGCGGACGAGAAGGACCTCAGCACCGAGGAGATTATGGCGCTGACGACGAAGCGGCTGAGGTGGTGCTGCTGGATGGACGGCTGCTCATACCGGTTCCGGATACGGTTGGATCAGATGGACGCCATGCCGTTCTTCATCGTACGGCACCTGGTCAAGGATCACGGCCTGAGGTCATGGGAAATCATCGCGGCCGAGCACTCGCTGGCAGATGAGGTGCGAAAGTACGTCGAATCCGTCGGGATCGAGCCGCCTGTCACGGACCGAACAGGCGGCTCCACAAAGATGGAATCGCCGAGGTGAACAAGAATGGCAGGAAACAAGCCAATGAAGAAGTTCCAGTGCGGCGGCGTGAACGTCGCGATTTGGGAGAACGAGATCGAGACGGCCAACGGCCCGCAGACCGTCGAGCGCGTGACGATCGAGCGACGATACAAAGACGAGAAAGACGGCGGCGCATGGAAAAGCACGAACAGCTACCGCATGAACGAGCTACCGAAGGCCATTCTGGTGCTTCAGAAGGCCTACGAAGCGCTGGCGTGCAAGAAACGCAGCGATGACGACGGTGACGGGCAGGAATAGCCCATCATCCCAAACGGTGATCACCATGGACCAAAGCGAGTACGAAGATCGGGAGCGCGACCTAGCCGCCGAGTACGCGATCGAGGCGTTCCTTGACGAGGCAAACGAGGACGAGATGCGCCGGTACCGACAGCTGCATGGGCCAAAGGACCTCGTAGTCTAGGCCGCCTCCTCACGCCGAAAGCCATATTGGCGAGATGGCTCTTCACCATCTCGCACATAAGGCTTTCCCCGCCTTCAACGGGTCGGCTAAGGCGGGGTGGATTCTACGAACTGGTATCATGTTCTCCTTCCTTCTCAGCCTTACAGCCGATGGCCCGCTGATCATCCGTCTTCATCCTCTGCGCAATCGCATCCGCTCCGAGCCGTCGGGCGGCTTTCATCGGATTCGAGAAAGCCGCTCCAACAAACGCGGCTCGGAGGTGACGCACATGACATGGGATGAACACGAAGATTGCGAACAGGTCATCGACGACGTGCCGGTCAGTCCGGCGCTCAAGATCGTCCATCAGGGCGAGGAGCAGGAGGACGAGGACATCATCGAGTGGTCCGAGGTGCAGCGGTTGCTGTACGAACAGATGTGGGGGCCGATCCTCGACCTGCCGCCTACGAACGATGATTTCGTCTGGAGGAAGCAGTGGGAAGACGGCGTGGACGCCAGCGCTTTCAACACGCATGATTTCCAGAGGGCGTATGGAGCTCCTTGGGGTCGGTACAAGTTCGCGCTGGAAAGGGCTCAGGAAGAGCATCGCCATGCGGTCTTCACCTTGGAGATGGTTCTAGAGCGTATTGCCAGCCGGGAAAAGTACCAGGTGCTCAAGCTCGTCAGGGAAGGCGTGATCGGAAGCGACGAGTGCGAGGGCGACATGCGGGCGGCGGTCATCTGGGATAGGCGTCGCCGTGAGGCCCTGGAGAGCATCAAGGCGATCAAGGCGGCCATGTGGCGGCGCGCGAGGCGGTAGGCCGGCCGCGAGAGTCGACTGGCTGAATGTGCTTGCCTGAGAGACGGGATCGGATCGGAAGATAAGGTCGTCAGGACATTGCGCTGTGCCGGGTCGCAGAAGCGGCTCGCAGAACATGGCGCTGGCCGCCTACTACGGTGGATGGTGTCGGTGGGCGTGGGTGGAGTCCTTGGGATGGATAGGGCAATGGGTTCTCGATGGTTCGGTGTGAAGGGATGGCTGATGGTCTGTGATGGTGTGTGAGATGGTCTTGAAAGGAATAATGCCGGAACCGGATTCTAGGGGGCCCTCTGAGGGCCCGGGTCTTATATACCGGTCTGCCTCACGGCAGACCGGGGACGGGCTGGGGCGCTGAGGGCAGGACGCTGGGTGTATCGCGGAGGCGGCTGGCTGAACGTGACGCTGGCCGGGCGTGCTGGGTTGAGAAGGAACGTTAATCGGGCATGGAAGGGTAGGGTCGTTGGCTGGGAGGTGGAGAAGGGGTGGCAATGTTGGATGATGGATGGTCGGATGAGTGGGGCTGGGGGGTTGATGTTGGTGGGGTAGAAGGTCGGTTGGAGGGGTGTTTTCCGAGTTGGGGATGTAAGTCTTTGGTTGGCGTTGGGTTGTTCGGGTTTGAAGTATATATCAGAACGCCAGATCGAACGCCAACCCAGAACGCGGTCCCAAATCAGCGAGGGCCTGGCTGGTCTCGCGCGCCAATTCTGACTCGAACTGGATCCCCTCGGCAAGTTGGCGGACCCGGTCCAGATCGGGCTCTGGCTGCCTCGCGATCCGAAGCAACTCGGCCAGGAGCCTGGCGGCCCGCAGGCGCGTCCTTTTCAGGCTAATCAGCAGGTAGTTTCGGGTCGTATCGGGCGACAGACGGACCTCAATCCGTCTAGCTTCTTGGTCGTTTCCGTCCGGGCTTTTCCTCGGTTTGTCGAGCATCGGTATCACCTCGTGCCTTGATGGGCGATGAGAATCCGGTCGGATTCAAAAAGGTTGCGCTTCAGAACCGCTGCGGGCACAGCACCACCTCGATCCGCCCATCATCGGGCGCCGCCTCGGCAACCTGCCGGCGGATCTTGCCGTAGGCCTCGTGGCTCGTGGCCGCGATGAGGACGCGTTCGAATCCGGCGGCCAGGCACTTTCGAACGTTTTCGGGGACATCGGACTGGCCGGTCTCGATCTCGACGATGAGGCGTTCGCCGTCCCGCTCGGCCAGGATGTCGATGGCGCCGTTCCCGTCGATGCGGTGCTCATGGGTCACCTTGTAGGCGTCCCTTTCGAGCGCTTCGACGATTCGCGATCGCCAGTATTCGTGCTCGATACCGCCTCGGGCGAGGTAGCCGCTCGTGTCGACACCGGCCCGTTGAAGGGTGGCCTTGCCCTCGCCCGTCAGCGCCAACAAGACGGTCCTTCCTGAGCCGGTGGACACATCGACGGCCTCGACGAGGCCGCCGCGAACGAGCGCGGTCTTGATCGCGTGGGTCTTCCTTCGACTGAGCTCCAATTGCTTGGCTCGCTGTACGATGCCCAATTCAGGATGTCGTAAGACATCCGTTAGGAACTGGACTTCTACGAAGTTCAGTTCCGTAGGATTGGGTGTCGTGCAGGCAGTATTGACTGTTCCTTTATCCGGCGCCGGAACCGGCTGGGATCGCTCCGGCTGGACCGATGGCGCCGTGTTCAGGCTGGTATCGGTGAGATAACCTCGCATCTTTCCGCGAATCACCGTGTCGGTCACGGCGCCCTTCTTCACGGGGATCAGAGGAATTTCCACGAGGAATGCCCGGACATGGCGGTCTTGTAGTTTTACGATTGCCTGACCCACCCTCAACTCGCCAAGCATGTGCATATCATCGCGCTTGAGCAGCGTGTAGCTGGCCGCTGCGCTCAGGTCGGCTCGCGTCTTGAGGTTCTGGGTGACTGTCGTGTAGGTGTTGCCCAGAGCGGTGATCGCGGTCAATGACGGATGCTGATCGATCAGGATGATGGCCGTGTTGAGCTCCCGGATCTCACGTAGGATCACATCCGTGACGGTCTCGGCGCCGTCATGGGCCCTGAGGACGTGATGGGCTTCTTCGAGGATGATGCAGTGCTTGAGCTGCTCTCGTGTCGATTCGCCCATGCGGTAGTGGTGGATCGCCAGCAGGAACGAATCGATGAAGAATGCCTTCTCGGCGCCTTCGAGCGCGTCCAACTCCAGAACGACATTCCTCTCGAGCAGATCCGCCAGCGGCAGTGCCTGGTCGCAGTTGATCACGCGGCCCATCTGGCCGAAGCACATCGACCTCACGGCCCGCAATGTCGAGGCCATCCAGTTGGCAGCCCGGCCCTTAGCTGGGTACTTCTCAAGCCAATCCAGGACGTCCTGCATCACCGGGAACCGCGTAGCGGCGCCCGCGTACACGCCCGAATCGGCGTAGACCGCATCGATTGCCTTCTGCAGCAGCGAGATCACCCCGTCCCCGCAGAAGTAGGCCTTGGCGATAATGTTGACCAGGAGCTTGAGATGGACTTGCGGTTCGACACCCGGCGGCGGGATCAACGGGTTAAACTGGATCGGCGCGACCGAACGCCCCACCGTGTAGACCAAGATCTTTTGGTTCGTCCTGTCGACGATCGAGCGATATGATCTTTTCCAGTCGAACGCCATCCAAGGTACGTTGGCCTTCAGCAGTTGTCCTATCACCTGGAACACGGTGTTCGTCTTACCGCTTCCGGACCGGCCGAAGACGGCCATGTGCTGGATCAGCTCGCCCCTTCGGACGCCGAACGGATGGAGCTTCTTGCCGTTGTAAACGACATCACCCAAAACGAATTCTCCCTTCGCGGTCTCGGCATCGGGCGGCGGTAGGAGGATCTGACCTTCGTTGATCCGCTCGTTGGTCCTCTTTGCATAGGTCAACCGGAGCATCGTCTCGATCTCGCGACGCCCGTCGGCGTCCTCGGCCAGGTAGGCCAGGCGCAGGCGTTCCAGCCTCTCACCCATCAGCGGGCGGAGCTTGGCGAACAGGTCATCGATCTCCATGGTTGCTGGCGCCCCCGGCAGCCGTGTATTCGGTCAAGCCGCTACCGACCATCTCGTGGCGACGGGCCGCGTCACGGTACTCGATAAGGCGATCCAACAGCTTGTCCTTGAGCCTTGCGATGTCCCGCCAACAGTCGACCTCTTCGGCGCGTTTCTGCTGCTCGAGGCGCATCAGTTCCGTCTCCAGGCCCGATTTGATCCGGTCGCCTTGGGTGCCCAGGTAATCCGGCCAGACGCCCTGCAGGCGCATGATCTGGCCGTCGATGGCGGCTTCCTGGTAGAGGATCCGCTTGAGGTTCTCTTCCTTGATCTGCTCGCGCTGTACGATCTGATACGCGATCGTCCCCACCGTCATCCTGCCGAGATCGGCCTTTTCACCGAGGATGGCTTGGGCCGGGTCGCCCGACCGCTTGTGATCGACCTTCGGCAGCCACTTCTTGTCCATTCCGATCAGCTTGCACAGATCATCATCGAGCGTCCGCTTCGATCGCTGCCGCGCGACGTATCTCGACGGGACCGGCGCCAGGCCATAGCTGGCGCTGGGATGGTTTGCCTCAGAACATGTGTATAAGGGGTAGTAGAGTACCATCGCCATCACCAACCGTGTTGTTATCCCTCGGTGGTGACGGGTAGTGAGCCGGCGCTTAAGTACTTTTCGGTTTCGGCGTTCTCGCAGAAGGTGCCGAGGCCAGCGAGGGCCTTCCACGCGTTAGCACGTCGGTCGCCCCGATGCGAAACGGCAGCTTTATAAAGCCAGCCGCACTTTCACCACTGCACAATGGAAACAACAAGCCCAACCGAAGAGGAAGTGGAATGGCACCGCGTCAAGGCCGCGATCCTCCGAATCGACCAGACGACCCGCGAGATCAACATGAAGCTGTCTCACCTGATCGAGGCCGCACGGGATGATCCCTTTCTGCCAGAACGCATGTACGAACGCACGTGATCGGGCCTCGGAATCGAAAGATTGAAATACTTGGGGTAGCTGCGCGTCTCTCATGCTAGACGCAAGATTCTACAACACCTTTCGTCAGCCGAGCTCAATCGCACCGGCCCGGATAGATCAGATGTTCGAGGCGGCATGGAACAGCATCCACAGAGCGAATGAACTGTGCGACGCAGTGCGTTCTGATAGTTCACACACAGGCCACCAGGCCGCAAAACAGCGGATCGTCTCCGAGATGGCGATCGCCGAGGCCGGATTCCGGCAACTCGTTCAAGCCGTGGAGGACGCCCGCGACGGCCCGTATTGCCGCATAATCTCAAGGGAGAGGACATCGGAGTTGGAGAAGGCCCTCGGGCACTTGGCCGAGCGGGCTCGTTCGATGCCCACGTACCCACAGAAGAACTGTATGTCTAATCTGCCGCCTTATGGAACGTGATTTCATCAATGAGTAACCATTCCCTGATCCCAGTTGCAACCAGGTGGTAGTACCGGCCACTTGCCCCCGGAGTGCTTATGCGGAGTTCCTTAACGCTGGGATCGTTATCTTGCTCAAAAGGACAACTTCCTACAGACGTCAACCCGGAGTCGGGTAGCTCGCTCACAAAGACCTCACTGAGTTCAGGGGCGTCGACGCCGCCTACACGGTAGTTGTTATACCGGACATGCAGCTCAGACACCGCCACTGTCTGACCGAAATCGAATGTTATCTGAACCCGCGACGCCTTCCATCCCAGCCATTCGTAAGCAGGCCCATTTCCCAAATCAACGCTGTAGTCCGCTACGCCGATCTCGCCATCGACCAGTTGCTGGCCTGTCTCATCTCCGTATTCATACGCACCCACACCTGTGCCAGGGGTGTACGTGTAGGAAGGCTTCTCAGGCGCTCCGCCGCATACTTCCATGTCCACCGTAACAGTGATCTCCTGCGAACCCTCCGACACGACGATCTCGCTCGTGTAAGCATCCTCGCGCATCCCCACACGCCCAACCGTGACCGTAATCGTTGCATCGCCAATCCCAGAGAACTCTCCATCTCCTCCCGCGTTCTGCGTGCCGTCCCCAACTCCCATCCAGCTGTCCCGCGGATCCGCCCGAACAGACCAGTTTAACGTGCCCGAGCCGGCGTTGCTGATCTTGAACGTGAGCTGGCTCTTGTCACAGCCGAACTCGAGGGAGCGAGGCGTTACCGCTAGTTGCGGCGTCTCAATCGGCTCCCTACTGTATGTCGCCGAAGCAACATTACTGTCGAGCATTCCGCTGCTGTAGGCGATTGACTTGACCGTTGTCGTATCAGTTACACGGACCGGCGTGTTGCTGTAGAGTGTGCCGCTTGATGATGTAGGTGTTGAACCATCGGTTGTGTAGCGGATCACGGCACCGGCGGTTGCGCAAGAGATCTTCACATCGACTGAATCTGTGAATGCCGTCCCGTCAGGTGGATCGAAAGTAGGCGCCTCGACTTGGTCCTGCTCACCCCAACAGGTCTGCCACTGATCGCCTGCAAGCGGCAGCTTGAACTCAATTGGGATATCCCAGTGATACCCGAACTCTCTGACCTTGATGTCCAGTTCAGCCGACAGCTGAGCGGTGAGCCGGCCAAATAGCTCCCAAGCCAGGTCGAGGCATCCGGCGCTTACATTGCCGGTAACGTCGCCCTTGGTCTCGAAGACCAGTTCGGCTTTTGGATCAGCTGACGCCGAGATGATTGTCGCGAGCGAGATCCCCGCTTCACATTTGACCCCAGCCGCCAGCTCCAGTCTTGCCCGCGTGCCATCGAACGTAGGAGGGATGAACGTGAATTGAGGAACGTCATCAGGCTTCGGCAGGTCTTGGATTTCACCGTCGATTACCTTGAGCCCAGCGTAGAAGGGGATAGAGACCTCCGCACCCGAGGCAATCTGAACTCGACCGACAAACGTGAGGGATCCGACCCCCAGTAGCTCGAACTCCAGGAAGATCGGAACCGGACCGGTGATCGGAATCTGGATTGTGGCGAGCCCCAGCTCGAACTGGCGAATGCAGTCCGCAGAGGCCGAAGCGGACAATCGCACCACCCCAAGAATTTCGCCGTCTACAATGGCCGTTGCCTCTTTCAAGCGTCTTTTGTCGCACAGGGCGGACGTTATGCCATCAAGCGCGTCAGAGACATCCTTGAGGGCAAGGATGCCATCGATTATCGACTGTGCTTGCTGCAAGTCTGCTATAACCACTACGCCATCGGGATCGTCCTGCAGCGTCGTTCCGCTGACGTTTAAGAAATCCGATATGCTCGACGAGGCCTTCTCAGCAAGACTCTCGAGTCCGTCGAGCGGCGACCAGGGCTTGTCCACCACGAGCTTGGCCCTGACGTGTGGAACTACTTTCAGCCCGATCTCGGTAATCTTGGCCTCGACAGTCGCATCATGGCCGCTGTCTTTGTATAGGACTATGTCTTCCTCGTCGATCAGGGAAACGGTCGTCGTGTTATCGAAATCAATGGGAGTGACGATCTTCCTCGGCGTCTTGCGGAAGGCCTTCGATTGCTGCGCAATCTCGGCGATGTTGCCTCCAGAGATCAGCTCACAGGTGTGGAGTGCCTCAAGAGGGCTGGCGTCAGCTACGCCTATCACCAATTCTCCGTTTGGCTGCTTGAATCGGACAAGCAGTCGCTTGTACGTCACCACGCCGGACGGCATTCGCACTACGATGACCTTTCCGGTCTGCCAAGATGCCGGCCAAGACGTGATATCTAGAACAAGAATGCTTCCCTGATCCGCCGTGACGTTGGGAATGTCATCGTTCTCGATCTGCTTCTGTGCCGGTTCGGCAGCCTTGTAGTACTCGATCGTATGACTGCACCCCGGCGCTGCGGATCCCACGTCTCTAACGGTCTGGCTGTAGTCGTTGCTAGGATCAGGTTCAGGCGCGACCTGCGGCGAACATCCAAGGGCATAGAGGATTCCCATCACCCCGAGTAGGGACACGGACACCTGGAGCAGGCCATCACGGCGGAGAACGTTGGCTTGGCGTGACAGCTGGTGATCCCTTGCTTGCGTCATCACTGCACTCCTGTGATTCGATCCGATCTAGGTACGGTCGTTGCTCCTACACGCTAGTACCCTACGTGCTGAGTGGCCCGATGCCCTCACCGAGGAACGCGTTACTCAGCGTCTCGATCGTAAACGAAGACGTCCCAAGCTCCATTGTTATCGCCGATCACGAGGTTCTTCGCGATGGACTGGAACGCGACGTATCGACCATCTCCAGAAATCGAGCAGCGCCTTGGGCGCTCGCGGTCCTGAGCAATCATGTAGCTTGAGAGGTCTCGGAACCGGCGTATTCTGCCGTTGGGTTCATCGCCGGAGAAGCCGGATGTCACTCGCGTTGTGGTGGCAGTGCTCCGGTCGTGCAGAAAAGCGTCCTCGATCCCGTTCGTGTCTCCAGCAACGAGGTTCGTTGCTTCAGAAATGAAGGCCACATATCGACCATCAAATGAGAGGCAGGGATCGAGGCTTTCTTCGTCGCCCTGCGCCCCAGTTGAACTGACACTGACCCGCGTCGTCACACCCGTGTCACGATCGTGGACGAAGACATCGATCCGCTCGTTCGTGTCCCCAGTTACGAGATTGGAGGCTTCTGACGCGAAGGCGACGTACCTGCCATCACCGGAGATATGCGGGCTTCGGCTTGCCGCATTCGCTTCCGACCCGCCGGTGCTGACGCTGATCCTCGTGGTCTCGCCCGTTTGGCGGTCATGGACGAAGACATCCGCTTCTCCGTTGAGATCGTTGGCGACAAGGTTGTTCGCATCGGAGACGAAGGCCACTAGCCGGCCGCCGGCTGACATTGAGGGGCTGAAGCTCTCCCCATCGGCCTCTGCACCCGATGACGAAACGCTGATTCGTTCTGTTGCACCCGTGGTCGTGTCATGGACAAACACGTCTGGTTGATCATTGTTATCACCAGCGACGAGGTTTGTGGCATATGACTTGAAAGCAACATAGCGCCCGTGCGCAGATATCGAAGGGGCAGACAGATGTTCGTGGCATAAGAACAAGAGGCAACCGCTATCTGCCCCGCTGTTGCCATTTCCTTCAACGCCTGATGAGTCGACGCTCACACGCACGAGTGAGTCCGCATCGACATCGTACACGAAGACATCAGCTTCCCCGTTGGTGTCGTTGTCCACCAATGTGGTCTCCTCGGACATGAAGGCCACGTGCTTTCCGTCAGCAGATATCGTGGGACCGTATCCGCCGGCAGGAATCCCCCTACCCGTTCTGTCTTGGCGATCATGTACAACAAGTGCGCCGTAGAACACGAAAGCCACGTGGCGTCCATTGTCCGACATGGACGGGAAGTAGCTATCGCCAAAGTACTGCTGGCACCCGTGGTTATCCACGCTCACCATACTTAGAGTAGCGCTCCGTGGATAATGTTGGATGACGGCGGTGTATACGTTGCTGTCAACCATGCCTTCCTTGAAGGCGATTGCCTTCAGCCTAGTATCTTCTTGGATAGCGATGTACTGATCATCGCTCGGGTTTCCGGACTGTCCTACAACAGGAGGAGTGTATGGCGTACCATGAGTCCGGCTGGGCGTGCTCCCATCAAGTGTGTACCGGATACTCGTGTCAGGTAAGATGGCGAGGAATAGATATTGCCATTCATACGAGCTCGGCGAGCCGTTGTCGGTGTACTGAGGCATAGCGCAAAGGAGTGGTGTAGGCATGATCGCCAGCGGATCCCCATTCAAGACTGCTACCCAGTCACCGTCAGTAATGACCCCTTCTTGTTCGTAGTGCCATGTCCCCCTTGCCGTAACCTGATCGCTTGAAATCAGGTCGAACTGGCCTGAGAGTACCACATCGCTGGTCTCTGAATTGCCTGTGATCCTGCCGTCGAGTGCGGAGACGGTACCTGAGATCCCGAGCTCCATACCTTTGGGGTCAGGCTGGCTTCCCCAGTAACTGTCTGTCGTAGCTCTGACGGTTCCTTGGAAGGTCCCATTGGCTTGGAGCGTTGCGTGGAGCTCGCCACCGCTCGGGATCGTCGTGTTCTCGAAGTTGATCGTATTCAGGTACGTTGTCTGGAGCCCGCTGTACGCTCCGGCAACGGCTTTCAGGCCTCCTTGGCGTGCGAACACGCTCACGGTTGTGGGGTGGTCGATCGGGCCGGACAGAGTCTCAGCGCCTTCGTCAACAGTACTCGGGATTCTCTCCCAGGAGTCGTCTTCTTCGTTGTATTGCATGAGGGAGTAAGCAGTGTCCGGCTGGATTCCGCCAGCGATTGGCGCCGTGATGTCTACCTCTCCGAGGAACGTTGTTGATGAGGATGTTATCCGGTACGCATCCTCGCCGACTTGACTGAGCCCTTGTGGCGCAGGAGCTGGGGGTTCCCACTCAGCTATCTGGAAAGTAGTGTCGGCCTGAAACACCCCGGCAGGGATATCCGCGCTGACAGTACCCGCTCCCGTCGGCAGGGAGACGTTGCCTCCCGCGGGGCCGACCGTCGATGTTGGCGCCGGGTTGTTTGGTCCCCCATTGCTCGAGGGAGCATTGGGATCACTCGGTCCGGGAGAGCAACCAAATGCATATAGGTAGGCAACGAGTCCTAACAAACAAGCACCAACTTGCAGCAACCCATCGCGGACGATCACTCGAACTCGTCTTCTCCACACAACGAAACCGGATCCCATGGTTCCTCCCTTCGCTCTGCCGTGTCCTTCGACCAGGTACTCAGTCATCAGTCAAACCAGGCCCACTGGATGCCAAGCCCGGTATGTGATACGTCAATGCCGGGATCGCTTGTTGCGCTTGGCACGATGATTCAAGATCGTCCCGCCTTCACCCACGACGTAGACGTCGTTCGAACCGTTGCCCCACACGCCAAGCAGGTGGAGCGTCGTTCCGCTTTCCATTGGCGACCAATCGGTGCCATCGTAGTGCAGGACCTTGCCGCCAACGCCGACGACGAACACGTCCTTTGGGCCGCTGCCCCAGACGCTGATGTAGTCGCTCGTAGTCGTGTCCGTCCTGACAGGCGACCAAGCTTGGCCGTCGTAGTGCATGATCAGGCCCGAGGCCGAGGCCCAGTTTGGGCCGGTGAAGCCGACGACGTATACGTCGTTCGGTCCGCTGCCCCAGACGCAGTGGAAGTACTTCGTGTTGTCGTTCAGCATGAGCTTCCACTTGGTCCCGTCGTAGTGCATGATCGTCGAGTGCCCGACCGCGAAGACGTCCTTAGGGCCGGAGCCCCAGACCCACTCGAAGCCGTAGCCGTGGAGCCCGCAGGGCATCGACGACCACGTCGAGCCGTCGTAGCGCATGATGCCGTACTTGCCCACGGCGAAGACCTCGTTTGGAGAGGTGGCCCATACACCCCAGGCCTCGGCGCCGGGGCCCTTGCCCAAGGAAGTCCACTTCGAGCCGTCGAAGTGATAGCGCCCGCCATGACCCCGTTCGCCTGTGACGGCGTAGACGTCGTTGGGCCCGGAGCCCCAGACGGCGTTGAAGGCCAGTGGGGCTCCGCTGGCCATGGGCGACCAGGTCGATCCATCGTAGTGCAGGACGAGGCCCGACCTGCCGACGGCGAACACGTCGCTGGGTCCGCTGCCCCAGACACGACGGATCTCTACTGCGGTCCCGCTGAACATCCGCGTCCACTGCCTGCGTGCCACTAGCGCGATCTCGTCGGCTCCCAGCGCGCGGTCGTAGATCCTGACCTGGTCGATGTCGCCCTTGTAGGCGGTCTCTGGGTAGTAGAGGGCGCCCCATTTCGCCAGGCCCACGGGCATGTCTTGGTGGGCAGCCGCTCTGACCGTTCCCCTGGCCTCGGCCGTCTTGGCTAGGACGCCATCGACGTAGAAGGCGACGCCCTCGGGACGCCACGTTGCCAGGACATGCTGCCACTTTCCGGGCTCGATGATGCCGCCTTCGCTACGTGCGTAACGGTCTCCCGCTAGACCGCTTCCCACAGACATGCTGCCGTCGCTGTAGATGCGAAAGCCGAACGCCCAGCCGGAAGGCCCGTGGCCGTGGTGGCCTTTGACCAGAACGTGGTAGTGCGTCTTCGAGTCGAAGGCTTCTGGCCTCAACCACATCTCCAGCCCTCCCTGTTCCTCGGGGAGGTCGAAGGTGCCGAGATCGACGTAGGCAGTCTGGCTCGAGGGGAAACTCACGGCATTTCCGGAAATCCCGACGACCGTGGTCGTGCCGGTACCCATGGCGGCGGACAGCGCGCCTGTCTTTTCGGCGTACCGGTTCGTGGCCTCGTTGAAGTCCCATCCGAAGACGGGAACAGCGGCGCTTGTCCCTGTTGGCTGTAGCTGGGCAGGCTTCGTGGTGAAGTGCCAGACACCCCATCCGGTCAGCAGAACCAACGCCGCCACAACGGTGGCGAGGAGCCCATGTCGTCTGGGCTTGCGGCCATGCGGGCCCAGCGGCACCTTGCCTTCCCTGATGCGATGTAGATCTCGAACGACGTCCTTGATTGAGGCGTAGCGATCCCGCAGCTCACGGGCCATGCAGCCTTCAGCGACTGTTGTCAGCCCAGAAGGCGCCTTCGGATTCCTCGAGCGGATGGGGATGGGCGGGCCGGCAATGATCTGCTGGATTATCGCTTCGTGCGTCTGGCCCGTGTAGGGTGGCTCGCCCGTCAGCATCTCGTACAGCACCGCACCGAACGAGTAGATGTCACAACGCGTGTCTTCAGCCTCGCCGGTGGCAACTGCCGGCGACATGTAGGCAACGGTCCCGAGGCGTCCTTCCTTGCCAGGTTCGATGAGCGTGTCGTTGTAGACGGTTCGGCCCAGGCCGAAGTCTGCCAGGTGGGCATGGTTGTCCGCATCGAGCAGGATGTTGTGCGGCTTAACGTCACGGTGGATGATGCCCTGTGCGTGAGTGTAGGCCAGGGCATCAGCCACTTGCGCGGTGATCTCGATCGTTTCCTGTGTGTTCAGCAGCGAATCAGGTGTCAGTCGATTCGCCAGAGAACCTCGCTCCTTGTAGGGCATCGTGTAGTAGGGCCCCGCTGATCGATCGGAGACCGTCAGCACCCGAAGCACATTCGGGTGGTCGAGTTGAGACATGTGCTTCGCCTCGGTGAGGAATCGCCTGACGATCCGCGGCTCGTGGATCAGCTCGGGACGCAGGAGCTTGACGGCCAGCTGGGCGCCAGTCGCCGCCTCGCGCGCGAGGAGGACAACGCACATGCCGCCTTTGCCGATGACGCCCAGGATGTCCAGCCCATCGAGGCTCCCGGCAAGGCCCGGGCGCTGCGGTGGATCCAAGGCCCGCGTTCGCAACAGAGCATCGGTGACGTCTGGGGACACCGAGACATCTGGCAGACACGGCAGGCAATCTGTTTGAGTGGACCGATCGCTCACGTTTGCCGGCCTCCCTCGTCGCCGAGTACCCGCGAAGCGTCATCGAGCAGGGAACGCGTTGCATCATCGATCCAGGTCTGGCCGCGCGCCCATGTGAACCCCTCTTTCAGGGCCGCGTCATCGAGTTCCGTAATCCGCTGCTCGCAGTGAAGCAACGCCGCCGCGATGCTAGCGAAGTAGAGCAACGTGGCGACCTCATGTGGCAGAGGGCTGTCAGGATGATGGTGGTTGGCTCTGGCGAATTGCTTGGTCAACCTGAGTAGCTCGACCGGTGGGTTGGGATGGTGGAGGAGATCGGCGAAGCTCCTAAGCACAAGGCCTCGCGAAGTGGCGGCAGTCTCGAGCTTCGGGACAACGCCTGGGTCGAGTCCGCTCAAGTCGAAATCGATGGGTGCTGAAAGCTGGTGACGGAAGATCGCCCCCAGGTCCTCCGGCTGCCAGGACGGGTCAAGCCCATCCGACATGTCCAGTAGCTCGGCTAGTCCCAAGATAAGCGAGCGCGGAGCGGTTTTCGAGGGTTGAGGCGCCGGGGGCGGCACGATCAGACGCGGCCGGGGGATGTTGGGCACGAGCGATGCCCATCGGCGGCTTGAAAAGGCGT